>JGI20152J14361_10000767_pt1 | contig 22548 bp, 19 predicted proteins | sample COG_02_FD_14361 | JGI IMG/M metagenome (IMG submission 14361)
ATGATCAACAATCAGTTCTGCATTGTCACCGCTCTTTATCGAACCAGAAGTAACCGATCCGATGTGAACAAACACGTTGCCCTTTTTCTTAACGTCGCGCACTGCGACTTCGCCGCCATCAACACGCAAAACGCCCGCATCACCGATTTGGCCGCCGCTTTCCGCATAAAATGGTGTTTGATTAAGAACGATCATCACCTCTTCATCTGCACTGGCCTTATCGGCAATCATGCCATCTTTGACTAATGCAACGATCTGACCTTCGGCGATTTCTGTATCATACCCCAGAAAATCGGTCGTGCCGTGCTCGTCTGCTATATCGAACCAAATTGTTTCATCCGCTGCTTCACCAGAACCAGACCATGCCGCGCGCGCCTTTGCCTTTTGTTCAGCCATAGCAGAATCAAAACCATCGGTATCGACTTCCACACCTTTTTCGCGCAACGCATCCTGAGTCAAATCCAATGGGAAACCATATGTATCATACAATTTAAACGCTGCCGTACCTGACAGTGGCGCACCCTCGTCCATGCTCGCCAGCTCGTCGTCCAGTAATTTCAANCCACGATCCAATGTCGTTTTGAAACGCGTTTCTTCCAGCAACAAACTCTCTTCGATCAAGCTTTGTGCATGACCAAGTTCTGGATAAGCTTGGCCCATCTGTTTCACCAACGCTGGCACCATTTGATGCATTACGGGATCTTTTGCACCCATTTGATGAGCGTGGCGCATGGCACGGCGCATAATGCGACGCAGCACATATCCACGACCTTCGTTTGATGGCAAAATACCGTCTGCAATCAAAAACGACGTCGAACGTAAGTGATCTGCAATCACACGGTGATGCACATTTTGATCACCATACGGATCAACACCAGTTGCTTGCGCCGATGCTTCGATCAAATCACGCATCAAATCAGTATCGTAATTATCGTGACTTCCTTGTAGAAGTGCCGCAATCCGTTCCAGCCCCATGCCGGTATCAATTGATTGCATATTCAACGGCTTCAGTGTTCCATCTGCAAACTGTTCGTTTTGCATGAACACCACATTCCAAATCTCAATGAAGCGATCACCATCTTCCTCAGCAGAACCAGGAGGACCACCCCAGATTTTGTCACCATGATCATAGAATATCTCAGTACAGGGACCACACGGACCAGTTGGACCCATCCGCCAGAAATTGTCATCGGTCGCAATGCGAATAATGCGATCATCGGATAGCCCCGCATATTTTTTCCAAATATTAGCGGCCTCGTCATCCGTATGATAAACTGTGACATAAAGACGGTTTTTATCAATTCCGAATTCTTTTGTGATCAAATCCCATGCGTATTTGATGGCCTCTTCTTTGAAATAGTCACCAAAGGAAAAGTTTCCCAACATTTCAAAAAACGTATGATGGCGCGCTGTGTACCCAACGTTATCAAGATCGTTATGTTTACCACCAGCACGCACACATTTTTGAGCTGTCGTAGCGCGGGTATAATCGCGTGTTTCCTGACCTAGGAATTGGTTTTTGAACTGAACCATTCCAGAGTTCGTAAACATTAATGTTGGATCGTTGCGCGGCACCAAAGGCGAGCTGTCCACCACTTGGTGTCCATTGTTATCAAAGAAATCCAAAAATGTGGATCGAATGTCGTTAACGCTTGCCATCGGATTATCCTGTGAATGCTGTTTCAAACAGGTTTACCGAGCCTTTTAAAAACTGTCCACAGCCCAAAATAAAAAGGCTGGGAATTACCCAGCCTTTACATCACTTTATGTAACCTATTCTTCGACGACTGCATCGTCTTTGTCAGGCGTATCGTTTGGTGGTGGCATATCGAAATCCAAACCATGTGCAGCACGAATTTTATCTTCGATCTCGTAAGCCATCTTTGGGTTATCTTTCATATAGGTCTTGGCATTCTCACGCCCTTGCCCAATGCGTTCATCACCGTAAGAGAACCATGAGCCGGACTTCGCAATAAAGCCCAACTTAACGCCCAAATCGATCAATTCGCCACGTTTGGAAATACCTTCACCATACATAATATCAAACTCGACTTGTTTGAATGGTGGTGACACTTTGTTTTTCACAACTTTTACACGTGTTTGGTTGCCTACAATTTCGTCGCGATCCTTGATCGCGCCTATGCGGCGAATATCCAGGCGCACAGAGGAATAGAATTTCAACGCATTCCCACCAGACGTCGTTTCAGGTGAGCCAAACATCACGCCAATTTTCATACGAATTTGGTTGATGAAAATAACCATACAACCAGACTTAGAGATAGAACCCGTTAGCTTTCGCATCGCTTGGCTCATCAAACGTGCCTGTGCACCAACTTGGTGATCACCCATATCGCCTTCAAGTTCCGCACGCGGCGTCAATGCCGCAACAGAATCAACAACAACCATGGAAACAGCGCCCGAACGGACCAACGTGTCTGTAATTTCTAACGCTTGTTCACCGGCATCAGGTTGTGAAATCAATAATTCATCAATATTCACGCCCAATTTTTTGGCATAAGTCGGATCCAATGCGTGTTCGGCGTCAACAAACGCACAAACACCGCCCTTTTTCTGTTCTTCCGCAATTGCATGCAATGTTAGCGTGGTTTTACCCGAACTCTCTGGGCCATAAATCTCAATGATACGTCCCTTGGGCAATCCACCAATACCAAGTGCAATATCCAAACCGATCGAACCTGTCGATGTCGCCTCGATATCCAAACGCGCACTATCGTCGCCCAATTTCATGATCGAGCCTTTGCCGAACTGTCGTTCAATTTGGCTCAAGGCAGATTCTAAGGCCTTTTCTTTGTCCATGCTTTTCTTTCCACTGAAATCTAATAGAGTCGATGCCATGAGTTATCTCCTTATTTCACATCTTCCGCAATCTAATTTCGCGGATGTTCGCCTGTTGTTCTCTTATCTGGGTTATGGGACCAAAAAGAGAACATTACAAGATAAATTTTATATTCCCACTTTCGATCAAGACCCTTTCGAAAAGGTAAAGTTTTGAGTAAAATGAATTATCAGCACCGAGGGTGACTATAAGATGATGATTTTCCTAGATAAAAGCTTGGTGTTTTTCGCAACACCCAAGACAGGGTCGACAGCTTTTCACAAAGCATTCGGTTCGAAAGCTGATATTTTGTTTACTAAAAATCCACGTGTTACACACATTGCGCCAAAGCGGTTTAACAAAATGATTGCACCATACGTGCGCCCTCTTATGTCTGAGCCTGTAAATTCGATCGCACTTATCAGGGAACCCATAGAATGGTTAGGAAGTTGGTATCGTTACCGCCAGCGCGGCGAAAACCTAAATACGTCCAGTTCAACTGCGGATGTTTCCTTTGACGAATTTGTAGAAGCATACCTTGGCAATGATCGTCCTAAATATGCAAATGTAGGCCAACAGGCTCAGTTCATAACAGGCGGCGGGGATAAACCACTCGTGACACAGCTTTGGCGCTACACCGCAATTGATGACCTAACATTGTATCTAAGATTACAACTTGGATTCAATTTCAAACTGGAACAAGTGAACGTATCACCTAAACGCGCGTTGTCTTTATCGCCGGAAAACAACCGTACTTTGCAAAGTCACTTTCAAAAGGATTTTGATCTGTATGAGAATGCAATTGGTGGATAACAAAACCTACGTATTTCCATCCTCTACCATTTTACCAACCATAGAGATTAGCTGTTGTAAACTGTATGGTTTAGGCAAGAAAACAGCGCTATCAAAGCTTTCTAAATCGTCCGAAAAACTCTCTTCTGCATAGCCTGAAACAAAAACAATTCTTGCTCTGTTGCCTTGCTCTTGTGCTTTGCGCACCCAAGTTGGGCCGTCGATATCTGGCATAACCACGTCCGTAACGATGACATCAAAATCGATTTCAACTTGTGAAAGAATTTCAAGTGCTTCTTCCCCACCACTTGCGGCATGTAAAATAACACCCTGACTTTGTAAGGCACGTTGCGAAACGGCGCGCACAGGATCTTCGTCCTCTACTAACAAAACGCGTACTCCCTTCAGGCTATTGGATCGCTGTCTGTCTGGTACAGCTTTGGGTTGTTCCACCAATTGCATATTTTCAGCTACTGGCAATAGAATGGTGAATAATGTCCCGTGATCAACTTCGCTGTCTACGAAAATATACCCCCCCGTCTGTTTGATTATCCCGTAAGCCATAGAAAGCCCAAGCCCAGTTCCTTTGCCCACTTCTTTTGTTGAAAAGAAAGGTTCGAATATTTTCCCAAGCAAATTCGGGGAAATGCCGTCACCTTCGTCTTCAACCTCAATTGAAACATATTTGCCGGCCAAAATAATGGCGCCAGATTTGGGAACATCGTCCTTATAGTGCATTGCTTTACTGCGTAAAAATATTTGCCCGCCTTTCGGCATCGCATCACGCGCATTTACGACCAAGTTCATTAAAACCTGTTCTAATTGCCGCCCATCGACAAACGCTAGGGGCAAATCTTTTTCTTGTAACAGGCGTAACGTGATTGTTTCCCCAACCAATCGGTTCAGTAAATGCGTCAAATCCGACAAAGATTCATTGACTTGCAACGCGCTTGGTTTCAACGTTTGTTTACGGGAATAGGCCAACAATTGACCGACCAAAGCAGCGGCTCGATTTGCGTTCGAACTAATTTGAATGAGATCGCCAAAATCCGCATCGCCCTTTTCGTGACGCAGCATCAACAGATCGCAATAGCCCGAAATAGCCGTTAGTAAGTTATTGAAATCATGTGCAATACCGCCAGCCAATTGCCCGATGGCTTGCATTTTTTGGCTTTGAACAAACTGCGCTTCTAAGGATTTTAGCTCTGTAGTATCACTAATGACTGCGGTGGTGTGATGAGAACTTGAATCTCCAACTACCCCCAATTGAATACGCAGATAAACGTCGGCTTCGCGGCGTTTGGCCATACCAAATTCGGATTTTTGCCATCCTTGACGTTGGTTCGCATTTTTCACCCACTGAGAAACAGATCGCCACATTCCTTCGACCAATTCGCTGAAATATGGCCTCTCACCTGGTTCAATTTTCAGAAGGTTTTGCGCGGCCTTATTCGATTTTAAAACCATGCCCTCTCGGGATAACCGCATAACCGCGATAGGAATCGTGTCAAATTCAAAGCTTGCGCTTGAATCTTTTTTAAACGGAAATGTTATTTTTTTGGCTGAAATGGCGTTGAAATCAAATTTGATTTTGGGCAATTTACCCAAATAGTTTCCAACCAAAAAAAATGCGAATAGCACAAGTATGATTTCCGCAAAGATGGTTATCTGATCTAAAACTAATAAAAAGGCCAAAAGGGTTATGCAGAACAATATAGCAGACAGTGCAATTGCTCTTGGATACTCTGCCAAGCTTTTTACGATCTGCATCATTGGGGCACCACTGTTTAGTTACTCAATCAAGATTAACCTAAACGTAATACTGGTTAAAGTTGTATTACTTTTTCAAAATAGCCACAAAAAAACCATCACAACCTTGCGCAAGTTGGATTGTCTGATGTAAATCCAAATGCCATTCTGGATTACTTTGTAAGAACGTGTTGATCTGGTTCATGTTTTCGCACGCAAACAAAGAGCACGTCATATATGCCAACGTACCACCTGGCCCAACCAAATTTTTACTTTGATTCAATATCTGTGCTTGGGTTTGCACAAGTACATCCAGTCTGGTTTGATCAAGCTTCCATTTTGCATCTGGACTACGACGCCAAGAGCCACTGCCCGAACAGGGAACATCCAAAACCACCAAATCATATAAATCCGCGGACTTAACTGGATCACTGCGGAGCAACTTCACAGAAACACCAGCGCGCGTTGCACGCTCGCGCAGGCCCTTTAGGCGGTCTGGATCAATGTCATAGGCCGAAAATTCAACACCCGCATTCGCACGTCCAGCCATTGCTAATGTTTTTCCACCGCCACCTGCACAATAATCCAATACACGCCCTTTTTCAGGTAATGAAATAGCGTCGATTAATGCTTGTGATCCGGCATCTTGCAGCTCGATTGAACCATTAAGGTAACTGGCCGTTTGTGGGATTTTTCGCGTTTCGCCTCGCACACGCAGGGCTGTTGTTGATGCTTCAACGGGGTCAACTTCGATCCCATCCAATGCTAACGATCGGGTTGCTTTTGACAGATTGGATTTTTTTAAATTCACACGTAAATCAATCGGTGCACGCTCTTTTAGTCGTGCATAATCATCATCACCATTGAACGCATCATCCAACCAATCAGGAATGTCCAAGGCCACTGCCCGTGACATTTTGGGTTTTGTTGATTGGACAGTCGTCATTTCTTCGTCGCTTAGTGGTGCCGGCGCATAGCCTTGACCACTAAAAACATCTGTCACATCGTCATCATTTGCCAACAGGCGCCCGACTAAAACACCTCGTGCGCCATTCAGCCCGCTGAGATGTGCAAAGCTACGCAGATTGCGCAGCCCATCGAAAACGATGTCTCGGATGGCTGCGCGATCTTTGGAGCCCGCATAACGATTTGAACGCGACCAACTGGTCAGTTCACGTTCAGCAGGTGCACCCGCCATTGCGCGATCCAAAATTTCAATCGCAGCTGCATATCGTGCGGCAGGTGTCATTACTTATCCAATGCGGTAATTTGGGCTCTCGCGCGTGATTTGAACATCATGCACATGGCTTTCTTTTAAGCCCGCGCCTGAGATTTTCACAAACTTACAGCTGTTGCGCATATCGGGTACTGTCAAGTTTCCAGTGTACCCCATCGCCGCCCGCAAGCCGCCAACCATTTGGTGTAACACATTGGATGCAGGGCCTTTATAGGGCACTTGTCCCTCGATACCTTCTGGTACTAGCTTGTCTGAACTTGCCTCTTTTTGGAAATAGCGATCGGCAGAACCCTGCGCCATCGCGGCAACAGATCCCATGCCACGGTAAGATTTAAACGAGCGCCCTTGGTACAAAATGATTTCACCAGGTGCTTCGTCGGTTCCGGCCAACATCGAGCCAACCATGGCGCAACTGGCACCACCTGCAATTGCCTTGGCAAAGTCGCCAGAGAATTTAATGCCACCATCAGCGATAATCGGGATGCCTGATTTTGCACCTTCTTCTGCCGCGTCGTTGATTGCGGTTAATTGTGGAACACCAACACCAGCAACGATCCGTGTTGTACAGATTGAGCCTGGTCCAATGCCAACTTTGACCGCGTCAGCGCCCGCGCCGATTAAGGCCTTGGTTGCTTCTGCGGTTGCGACGTTGCCAGCAACGATTTGTGCATCTGGATGTTCGGCTTTGATGCGTTCTACGGCTTGGCTGACGGATATTGAATGCCCGTGTGCCGTGTCGATAACCAACAGATCAACACCTGCATCAATCAACTGCATAGAGCGTTCAAAACCCTTGTCACCAACGGTAGAAGCGGCGGCAACACGTAGGCGGCCTTTGTCGTCTTTACACGCGATTGGGTTTAGAACCGCTTGTTCCAAATCTTTGATCGTCAACAGACCAGTCAGACGGTTTTCAGTATCAACAACCAAAAGCTTTTCAATGCGACGCGCGTGCATCAGTGATCTGGCTTCTTCCAACTTGATTGGCTCTTGGACGATTGCCAAACTTTCGGTGGTCATCATCACAGAAACAGGCGTTTTATCTTCCGCCACGAAACGCATATCGCGGTTTGTTAGAATTCCCAAAACCTTGCCATCAGAACCAACAACAGGGAAACCTGTAATCCGATATTGTGTGGCCAATGCCTTGGCATCAGCCAATGTTTGTTCGGGGCGCAACGTGACTGGGTTATCTACAGTACCGGAAACAAACCGTTTAACGCGGCGCACATGGGATGCCTGTTCATCATCGGTGAGGTTGCGGTGGATAACACCCATTCCGCCCGCCTGTGCCAGCGCGATGGCCATGCGTGCTTCGGTTACTGTGTCCATTGCGGAACTTAAAATCGGTATGTTTAACCCAATTGTTTTGGTCACATTTGTGGCCAGTTGGGCGTCAGATGGCAAAACATTTGACGCACCAGGTACGAGTAAAACATCATCGAAAGTTAGCGCTTCACGAATCTCCATTGGTCTCTCCAAGAGTTGTAGGTGTTGCCGTTGTCCTATCACATGGGTTTAGCAAAAAGGAAAGCCCTGTTTTTCGAAATGAAGACAAAATTGCAATACACATCGCGTACACAAACCGTACACAACCTGTGCACTGCTACTTGCGAATGATGGTGCTGTAGCTGTCATTGGGCAACATCGCCTGCCCCTTGGCGGTGATCGCCGCTGCCGCGCGGTAATCGCCGTAAGGTTGTGCGCGATCAATCACGCCACGTTCAGCAAACAGATCGGGTAACAGCCCAGACATCAATATGCGTTTGTCAAATTTCAGGTCTTTTCTAAAACTACGTACCAGATCGAAAACCACAGTCGTACAGTTTGCCGTAATCGTGTGATACCACGCCGGATTTTCGGCCAAAACATTCGCGCGTTTCACATAGCCCAGAAACAATGCTTCGACTTCGGGAAGTTTGGTTTTTAATGGATACAAATACACATCTTCGAACGGATCGCGGTGATTGGTGCGCAGTGCCACAATATCGGATTCATTGGCGGCAATAAACGCCTGTTCGTAAGTTTTGAAAAACCCACTGGTGGGTGAGTATTTGTCGCCCACTTGTTTTCTGACTTCGACAGAAAATGCCACAGGTTCAACATCATCAAAACGGAATGAAATAATGGCATGGGCAATATTGGGGCTGCCCCAATATGATAAGATGACATCAAGGCCTTGGAGTTTATCCAAATCGAAACGGCGATCAATCCATGCCTCGTTCCCAGTCGCCCAATTAAAGTCGCGCACATTGTGTAATGTCACAATGCGATCATCCACCGTGCCTGTAACCGTATGAACCAGTTCAGGAACCCAGTTGCGATCCAAACGTGCGGGCATTTGATACCAAAGTGACAAAGAGCCGACAACGACGACCAAGTATGCCCAAGGCCATATTTTTCCGCCAGTGCCAGAAAGCAGAAAATAAAGTGCCGTTAGTGACACGATAGCCCAGCACATCAGGGCAAAAATACCTAACAAGCCTTTGATTTTAAAAAATATTGCGAGAATGCCCCAGCAGCCAAAACCAATGATAAAGACGCCACATATAATTTTGAAAATGGCGATCATCATCATCTTTCTAAGCGACAGCGGCTTTTGTTGCCTCGGCCAATTTTCCTGCACCCCAAGCGCGGAAGGTTTTGAAGACAACATATGGCACCAATACTGAACACAGTGCCACACCGATCGCCATGGGGATCACTGACCATGTGATGCCAGATTGAACGCCGAGCATCATCACAGTGGTGAATGACGTCGCTGGAAAGGTAAACGCGCCCCAGCTTGGCTTAAATCCACCACGTACCATCCACGGGATAAAGGGAACCAAGGCAATGCCTGCACATAAAGCCGCCAGCCAAAACCAGAAAAACACAGCGTCATTCCAAATGAAATACGAAGCCACAGCATAAACACTGGGTGGTGCCAATAAAATGGCAAAGCCTGCGCGATTGGGCGGCTCTACACCGCGTGTTTTGGCGTTTAATAGGCTTTCGCCTGCGATCCAAAAATACAAAGGTGCTGCAAGCACCAAGAATGCGATTGAAATGCCACGGAATTCCAATTGCGGCCCTGCAATCGCCGCCACAATAAACCCAACAAAAGGCAATAAAATAACGGGTGTCAGTGTCGCGCGCATGTTTTCAACGCTTTTGAGGGTCGCGATCACGCACAGCAAATACACAACCTGCAATACAATCCCGATCCACCATATGACAGCGGCAACGCGAAAGTCGTATGGCAGGATTAATGCGGCCAATAACATCAAACAAACAGACCCCGACGAAACAGCACCCCGCGCAGGGCCAATTTTAAGATCATCTAAAACAACAGATGGGCGGAGAATTAATTTGAAGACATAGCAGGCGAAGGTAAAACCAAACAATCCAAATGCGATTGCGCTTAATGCTTCGCCGATCCAGATTGGTGCGCCAAATTCGGCCATTTTGGTCCACAAAAGTGCGAACCCAATCAACCCCAACAAACATGGAAATAATGCAGGCGGCGTGCGGCGGTAAAAAGGAATATGTTTTTTCATATTTTCAGTATTGAAACTTATCGCCATGTGACGCAACCTCATTTCAACAAGGAGCGATAAAATGAGCCATGGATACGAAAGCGGACGTCTTAATTTACCATTTGTTGGCATCGCAACATTTGGCAAAAAACCATACGTCGAAGATTGGTCACAATTGGATGCAGATGTTGCCATCATTGGCGCGCCTTATGATTTTGGTGCGCAGTATCGATCTGGTGCACGATTTGGCCCCCGCGCCGTTCGCGAAGCATCTACGTTATTTTCGTTTGGGCATGCTGGTGCATATGATCACGAGGATGATGCAACATACCTTGGTGCGGACGTTCAAATCGTTGACATGGGTGACGCCGACATCATCCACACAGATACGTTGCAAAGCCACGCCAATATCCAAGTTGCTGTGCGTGCGGCATTAGATGCTGGTGCCCTGCCCGTCACGATTGGTGGCGATCATTCGGTGAATATCCCGTGTATCAATGCATTTGATGGCGAGGAGGATTTTCATATTTTACAAATTGATGCCCATCTTGATTTCGTCGATGAGCGCCACGGTGTGCGTTATGGCCACGGCAATCCAATGCGTCGAGCCGCTGAAAAACCATATATTACGGGGCTGTCGCAATTTGGTATCCGCAATGTCAGCTCTACCGCCAAGGAAGGATATGAAGATGCGCGCTCTATGGGATCAGATATTCTGTCTGTGCGCCAAATTCGCGAAATTGGTTCCAAAGAGGCCGCGCGACGTATTCCACGTGGCCGTTTATACGTTACCATCGATATCGACGCATTTTGCCCATCAATTGCGCCGGGTACAGGAACCCCAAGCCATGGCGGGTTTATGTATTACGAGGTTTTGGAAATCCTGCAACAAGTCAGCAAAACGCATGACATCATTGGCATTGATTTGGTCGAGGTCGCACCAGCGTATGATCCAACCGAGGGCACTGCCATTTTGGCAGCGCAGTTATTGTTGAACTTTCTGGGCTTTATTTTCCACGAACGCAGTTAACCGCGAAAGCCAGTTGCGACCACGAATTTTTCTGAGCTGTCTTGACGACTGCTTGGCGGTTTCATGTGGTACACTTTTGTAAACTTCTCTTTGAGCAGTTTTTGCAAATCATGTTCTGCGCCACCGGCCAAAACTTTGGCAACAAAGGTGCCGCCCTCTTCGAGCACGTCAAATGCGAAGTAAGCGGCCGTTTCACATAGCGCCATAATGCGTAAGTGGTCCGTTTGTTTATGACCAGATGCGCTGGCAGCCATGTCGGACATCACAACGTCCGCTTTACCACCCAGCCAATCTTTAACTTTGAGGTCTGCGTCGTCTTCCATGAAGTCCAGAACGTGAATTTCACAGCCTTCGATTGGGTCAACTTCTTGTAGATCGACACCCAGAATGGTTCCGACGCGTTTGCCCTGTTTTTCACCAGTGGCATTCACACGCTTAACCGCAACCTGACACCAACCACCTGGCGCGCAGCCAAGATCAACAACGCGTGCACCGGGAACCAAAAAGCGAAACTTGTCGTCCACTTCCATGATTTTGAATGCGGCGCGGCCACGATATCCCTCTTTGTTCGCACGGGCGACATAAGGGTCGTTTAATTGACGTTTCAACCACAGTGTCGACGACAGCTTTCTGCCCTTTGCGGTTTTAACCCGCACTTGCAAATCACGTTGTCCACGACCGGATGTATTTTTCTTTTTTTCAACCATGTGCGGGTCTTTAGCGTAAGAAACCTTGTTTGACCATCTGCGAATACAAAATTCCTTCGCGTAGGCCGCGATCGGCAACAGTCAACAAATCAGTGGGCCAGACGCTTAAGATTGAGTGTAAAATTGCGGCGCCAGACATAATCAATTCTTTGCGTCCTTCGCCAATACATGGGTTTTTTGCTCGCCATTCGGGGCCGCCAAGTAGATATCTATCGATTTCTGCTTCAACGAGGGCAGATGTCATTTCATAGCCATCAACACGTTTGCGATCATAGCGCGGTAATCCCATTTGGGTTGCCGCAACGGTTGTGATTGTTCCCGATGTGCCAATGATTTGAAAGTTTGGTAAATTTCTTGACGTGAAATCATCGCTGACAGGCCCGAATTGAGCGATAAACTCTTCGAAATACCATGACATCATTGCGAATGCTGCTTTGTCTTCCTCTACTTCATTGAATTGATCTTTCAATGTGGTCACGCCAAATGGTACCGAAATCCAATCGACAACTTTTACGCCTGCATAACCGTCCACTTCTTTGGTTTTTTTCAACTCACCTGGAATACGCATCATCGCGCCGCGACGATCTTCGGGGCGAACGCCTGTTAAATCCAACCAAACCAGTTCAGTTGAGCCACCACCGATATCAACGACCAACACTTGTTCTGTCGTTGATTTCACATGGCTTGCACTTCCGACGACTGCTAATCGCGCTTCTTCGGCTGGTTTAATGATTTCTAGTTTCAGACGCGCCTCTTTGCGTGCACGTTTGACAAAATCACGACCATTGACTGCTTGGCGACACGCTGCTGTGGCGACCAATCGAAAATGTTTAACATCGTTTCGACGTAATTTATTTTGGCAAACATGTAATGCGGAAATCGTGCGGCGCATTGCTGAATTAGACAATCGGCCTGAGCTTTCTAAGCCCTTGCCCAAATAAACCGTTTTGGAAAATGCATCAACGACTTCGAACTCTTTGCCGACGGGTCGTGCGATGAGCATGCGACAGCTGTTTGTCCCCAAATCTAGCGCACCAAAAAGCGGGGCTTTTTCAGCCACGATACTTGGCGCGGCCAATGCCTGCGCTGAAATTTTTTCGCACCCGCTCATTTATCAAACTTACGCCCCTACTTGGTGTGGTGCAATCGAATTCACATTTTCACAGCAAAGTGTCGCAAATTTCGCAATGCAGTCGAAATTCGTTTCTGTTAACTGACTGCTAATCCCTAGGGTAAGAAAAAAAGGAACTTACAATATGCCGAATCTTATTACTGTCTTTTGGCGCGACATCCCAGCCCAAGTCATCGTTGGCAAAGGCCGTCGTGCAGCCAAAGTTCAACTGCCTGAACGTTTTGAACAGGCAATTGATCGCGCTGCCATGAAAACCGGTGCGGCAGGCGACGATGCATATTTGGCCGCGTGGCGCAAATCTGATCCTGTCGAAGTCGAAGGTGATCAAGAAGAAGTCGCAAAAAGCGAAGCGGCCCGCCTTGAAGCAGAATACGACCAAGAAAAGATTAAATCTCTCATCGCCAACGACGGCTGGGAGTAAACTCCAAAAGGATCGCCAATGTCTATTTTGAAATTTTCGTCTAATGATGCGCCACAGGTCAATCCTATGCTCGAATCCTTACTTCAAGATTACTCGATTGAAGTCATGCCACGCACTGCGGCAAAGATTGACGACTTTCGCGATCTTTTGCCACAAAATACACGCGTATATGTGGCGCATATCGAAGGCACGCCAATCGAAGAGATGGTTGATACAGCCAAGCGTCTTAAGAACGAAGGTTTTGATGTGATGCCGCATTTTCCAGCGCGCATCATCAAGGACCAAGCGACGCTGTCCGATTGGATTGCACGTTACCAAGGCGAAGCGGATGTAAAGCAGGCGCTTTTGTTGGCTGGTGGCGTTGATAAACCATATGGTGATTACCATTGTTCAATGGATTTGCTGGAAACCGGTGAATTCGACAAAGCTGGGTTTACGCATTTGCATGTGGCAGGCCACCCCGAAGGTAACATGGACATCGACAAAGATGGCACAACCGCGAATGTCGATTCTGCGATTTCATGGAAACAAGAGTTTTCCAAGCGTACGAACGCGAAAATGGCAATGGCCACGCAGTTTTGTTTCGAATCTGGCCCCGTTATCGAATGGGCCGATCGCATGGCGGCGTCTGGTATCGACATTCCGATCCATATCGGTGTTGCGGGCCCTGCCAAATTGCAAACCATGATTAAGTTCTCGATGGCTTGTGGCGTTGGCGCATCCCTACGGGTTCTGAAACGTCGTGCCAAAGATGTCACAAAATTGCTGTTACCATTCAAACCAGACGAATTTTTGACCGACTTAGCCGCGCACAAAGCTTCAAATCCTAATTTCCTCATAACAAATGTGCATTTTTTTCCATTGGGTGGCATTAAAACTAATGCTACTTGGGCAATGGAAAATGGCGGCGCCTCTGCCGTTCCTGCAAATCAATCCTAAAGGATCAAAACAATGACCAGAACTATCGTTGAGAGCAAAACCAAAACAGCCATTATTGGTTTTGACCAACCCTTTGCCGTGATTGGTGAACGCATTAACCCAACTGGACGCAAGAAATTGGCGCTGGAATTGGAACAGGGCGATTTTTCAACTGTTGAAGCAGACGCGCTGGCACAAGTGCTGGCTGGTGCCACAATCTTGGACATCAATTCAGGTGCGGTTTTCGCCAACAAAATGGCCGAAGATCCACGTTACGCCGACAACAACTTTGTTGAACCGCCATTGATGAAAGAATTAATCGAGCGTGTTCAAGCGATCTGTGATGTGCCGTTGTGTATCGACAGTTCAGTGCCTGGTGCATTGGAAGAGGGTTTGAAAGCCGCAGAAGGTCGCCCGTTGTTGAACTCCGTGACTGGCGAAGAAGAGCGCATGGAATGGGTTTTACCGTTGGTAAAGAAATACAACGTGCCCGTTGTTGCGATTTCAAATGACGACACTGGTATTTCTGAAGACCCAGATGTGCGTTTTGAAGTTGCGAAAAAGATCGTTGAACGTGCCGCAGATTACGGCATTCCTGCGCATGACATCGTTGTTGATCCGCTGGTAATGCCAATTGGTGCAATGGGAACCGCTGGTTTGCAGGTTTTTGCATTGGTTCGTCGCCTTCGCGAAGAGTTGGGTGTGAACACGACATGTGGCGCATCGAATATTTCGTTTGGTTTGCCAAACCGTCACGGTATCAACAACGCATTCCTGCCAATGGCAATGGCTGCTGGTATGACATCGGCGATTATGAACCCTGTTGCCCTGCCTATTGGCCCTAAAAAGCTGCAAGCAAAGCTGGATGAATTGGCTGCTGCTGGCATTATTGTTCCTGACGACATCGACATGGAGTTGTTTGCCAACATCACTGGCATGGGATCAACCAAAGCCCGTTCAGGTAAGGAAATGGAAGCCATCCGCGCTGCCAATTTCCTGACCAACAACGATGCAAACGGTTCTGAATGGATCCGCACAAACAAAGATCCAAATGCGTCAACTGGTGCCGGTGGGCGCGGTCGCGAAGGTGGTCGCCGCCGTCGTGGTTAAGTAACAATACAAAGGGCGCCGTTTTGGCGCCCTTTTTTTTCGACCGGTTCACAACACCCATTGTTTCGTTTTTGGCAACTATCTTTTGCCAACAATACCGTTGTCATGAAGCCATTGTGGATACAGAGTGTCGAAAACGAAGGATTTAAAAATGACATCCCCTTATACCGCGCCTGCTGGCACTGCGATTGGCCATGTGCACCTAAAGGTTTCCGATATTGATCGATCTTTGGAATTTTACGTTGGTGTTCTTGGTTTAACGATTACCCAAAGATATGGCGATGCGGCCGTGTTTTTGGCGGCTGGGGATTATCACCACCATATTGGGCTCAATACGTGGCACTCTAAAAATGCGCCACCTGCCCCTGAACGTGCGGCGGGTCTGTATCATTTGGCGCTATTATACCCAACCTTGTTAGACTTGGCGCAAGTATTACAGCAATTGGGTCGCGCGGACTGGACTGTGGACGGTTCTGCTGATCACGGTGTGTCCCAAGCTATTTATATTCGCGATCCAGACAACAATGGCATTGAACTTTATTGGGATCGCCCAAAGGAAGAATGGCCGTTGGATTCAGCTGGAAATCTTTCGATGAATAACGATCCGCTCGACTTTGATGCACTTTATGCCCTGTTAGGCGATTGATGGCGCTGACGGACTATATTTTGACGTAAGTTCGCTTTACTCTTTTCGAGACTGGCGTATCTTGTGCAAAACACTGCATTAAAAAGGGCACAACATGAGCGAGCAAAATGATCCACTGGTGGTTTTTACACCATCGGGCAAACGTGGAAATTTCCCTGTTGGCACCCCTATCCTAACGGCAGCGCGCCAATTGGGTGTCGATCTGGACAGTGTATGTGGTGGACGCGGTATTTGTTCACGTTGTCAGATCACACCGTCGTATGGCGAGTTTTCAAAACACGGTGTCACGGTTGAACCTGATGCGATTAGCGAATGGAATTCAGTCGAAGAGCGTTATAAATCCAAGCGTGGCATGATTGATGGTCGCCGTTTGGGTTGCCAAGCGACCGTGCAAGGGAATGTCGTCATTGACGTTCCGCCAGAAAGCCAAGTCCATAAACAAGTTGTTCGCAAGCGCGCCGAAGCACGTGACATTATTATGGATCCAACAACCAAGCTGTTCTATGTCGAAGTCGAACAACCCGATATGCACGAACCATCTGGTGATTTGGAACGCTTGATTACAGCCTTGCGTGCTGATTGGGATTTACCGGAGCTTGAAGCAGATTTTTCAATCCTTTCAACCCTTCAAGCGTCCCTTCGCAAAGGCGAATGGAAAGTAACATGTGCCGTTCACTTGGGGGATGATGTGGTCAGCCCGCGTGTCGTTCATGTTTGGCCCGGCTATTATGAGGGTTCAATCTACGGGATGGCGGTTGATCTGGGATCAACCACAATCGCCGCACATCTGTGTGATTTACAAACAGGCGAAGTTGTGGCGTCATCTGGCATAATGAACCCGCAAATCCGATTTGGTGAAGATTTGATGTCGCGTGTCAGTTATTCGATGATGAACGCTGGTGGTGATGTTGAAATGACGAATGCGGTACGCAATGGTATGAACGCATTGTTCGTTCAAATCGCGGCCGAGGCTGAAATTGACCCATCGCTGATCATGGATGCCGTATTTGTTTGTAATCCAGTTATGCACCACCTTTTCTTGGGCATTGATCCATTCGAATTGGGACAAGCCCCGTTCGCATTGGCCACGTCTGATGCAATTGCAACGTTTGCAACAAACCTTGGCATCACGAATATCCATCCAGCATCGCGTGTATATCTGTTGCCATGTATTGCGGGCCATGTTGGCGCTGATGCGGCAGCTGTTGCATTGTCGGAATCCCCGAACACATCTGAGGATTTAGTTCTGGTGGTTGACGTAGGCACGAATGCTGAAATTTTGTTGGGTAACAAGCATAAGGTTCTGGCTTGTTCATCACCCACCGGCCCTGCATTTGAGGGTGCACAAATTTCGTCAGGTCAACGCGCAGCGCCCGGCGCAATCGAACGCGTTGAGTTTGATCCCGTAACAAAAGAGCCCCGCTTTCGCGTTATTGGATCTGATATCTGGTCCGATGAAGAGGGTTTTGATGTTGCCATACTATCGAGTGGTATTACGGGGATTTGCGGATCAGGGATTATCGAAATGGTCGCTGAAATGCGCATGGCTGGTATCGTTGATGGCCCAGGTTTAATTGGGAACCCCGAACAAACTGGTACAGAGCGTTGTTTCCTTGATGGGCGTACTTATTCGTATTTGGTGCATGATGGCACCGCCACGGGTGGCCCAAAGATTACCGTCACAAATCGCGACATCCGTGAAATTCAAATGGCCAAGGCCGCTTTGTATTCGGGTGCGCGTTTGTTGATGGATAAATTCGAAATCGACAACGTTGATCGTATCGTTTTGGCGGGAGCCTTTGGTGCGCATATCAGCCCCAAACACGCCATGGTCTTGGGTATGATCCCTGATTGCCAGTTGGACAAAGTCACATCGGCAGGTAATGCCGCCGGTACTGGTGCGCGTATTGCCTTGTTGAACCGTGCCGCGCGCAAAGACATCGAACAAGTGGTGAAAGAAATCCACAAAATCGAAACGGCGATTGAACCACGTTTTCAAGAGCATTTCGTCAACGCATCGGCAATCCCAAATTCAGCCGAAAAATTCCCAATTCTTGAAACACATGTCACCCTACCCAACGTGAACTTTAACACAGGTGGTTCGGGCGAAGGTGGTGGCCGTCGTAAACGCCGCCGCGGTTAAGACCCTTTGGGGAAACAATAAAACTTGGCTGCCCCTTCTTTGGGGAAGTCAGCGATTACCGCTTTGCCAGCCTCTCGGCATGCATAATTTGTGTCGAACTCTGCCGTTACAGGCGTCATTCCCAAAATAATTATAATCAGAATATATTCCATTCAGGGGCACCTCTCTAAGATGCGCCTGTTTACGATTGAACTATTAACATCGCGTTCAAAGGTGGGGTTACTTTGAGATTTCGCGCCAGCGACGGCCATCTTTGTGCAACAACATTAATGCATCTTCTGGCCCTGAACCGCCTTGGTCATATGGTTTTGGCTTGTCTTTGCGTTCTGACCAACCTTGGAGCAATGGATCGACCCATGTCCATGCTGCTTCGACTTCGTCACCGCGCATAAACAATGTTTGATTACCGCGGATAACATCCATGATCAGTCGTTCATAGGCATCTGGGGTATCTTCGACCTTGTCCGCCAAAACATCGGCAAATGTCATATCCAATGGCACTTCGCGTAAACGCATGCCACCTGGGCCTGGTTCCTTGATCGTGACGCGCATTGTCATGCCTTCGTCAGGTTGAAGGCGAATAACCAAAACATTGCCACGGCGATCCTCTTGGGGTTCGAAAATGGAATGCGGAGGATCTTTGAATACAATTGCGATTTCAGTCATCCGATGACGCAAACGTTTACCCGTGCGTAGGTAGAATGGGACACCAGCCCAACGCCAGTTTTCGATATTCACCTTCATCGCCAAAAAGCTCTCGGTGGTGCTGTCAGGGTTTTCGCTGTCTGTGACGTAGGATGGTTCATCCCCGTCAGCTGCATATTGACCGCGTACAATATCAGATTTAGCAACAGGCCCTAATGATCTGATAATCTTTAATTTTTCATCCCGAACGGCGTTTGCTTCAAACTTGCTGGGTGGTTCCATTGCCGTTAAACATAACAATTGCATCAAATGGTTTTGCACCATATCGCGCATTGCGCCAGACTTGTCATAATATGCGCCACGCCCCCCTACGCCCAAACTTTCGGCGGCGGTGATTTGAACGTGATCTACGTATTGCGAGTTCCACAATGGTTCGAATAAAATATTGCCAAACCGTAATGCCATCAGGTTTTGAACAGTCTCTTTGCCAAGATAGTGATCGATGCGGTAAATCTGGCTCTCGTCGAAACAATCACGCAATTCGGCGTTCAATGCTTTGGCTGTTTCCAAGTCCCGCCCGAATGGTTTTTCAACAACAACGCGCGATTGATCATCCACCATTTTATACGTTGTTAGTTTTCGTGCAATTTCACCAAACAGGCTGGGCCCTACGGAAAAATAGTATGCGCGCACGACATTATCGCGTTGCATGGCGGCCAATTCATCCCAGCCTTCATCGTTAAAGATATCTACTGGAACATAATGTAAGCAATTTAAAAACGCCTCTACCTGAGTGTCCTTTAGGTTTTCAGGCTTTATATGTTCTTTTAAGGCGTCATGGATTTCTGCGCGAAATGCGGCCGTATCGTATGATTTGCGCGATGCCCCTATAATACGCGATTGCGCATCAAATTGACCTGCACGCATGCGTCGAAATAATCCAGGTAAAATCTTACGCTTGGCAAGGTCGCCCGTCGCACCAAAGATTGTCAAATCGAATGAATTTACGGGAATTGTTTGTGATACCATTGGACTGACCTTTTTTGTTGCGCACAACCTACGACTTGGTTCATTTTTGGCAAGTATATATGTAACACACGGTTACGTGTTCTGCTTTTCTTTCAATTGCGTATACTTTTCTTTTGTTGCACAACAGTTTTGCACCAAAGAATGATAGAGACGTCACACATGAAAGACCTTGAAATCCAAATTCCGGATGGAAAATTCCAACACCCTGACATTACAGCCAAGGGCGAAGAACGCGCATCTGTTCCTTTGATGAAGGCGACAACGCTTTGGTTTAACACAGGCACATTGTGCAATATAGAATGTTTGAATTGTTATATCGAAAGTTCACCAACGAATGATGCGCTGGTTTATATTACCAAGGCAGAGGTTGAAGATTACCTTGATCAAATAAAACAACGTAACTGGGCAACGCAAGAAATTGCATTTACGGGCGGTGAACCGTTCATGAACCCAGATATGATTGAGATCGCGCGCGCCTGTCTTGAGCGCGGATATGAGGTTTTGATCTTGACCAATGCCATGCTGCCAATGATGCGCAAATCCGTAAAAGCGGGTCTGTTGGAACTGTTGTCGGTCTATGGTGATAAATTGACTTTGCGTATTTCTTTGGATCATTTCAAGGCTGAAAACCATGATGCTGAACGTGGCAAGGGTAGTTATGATGTAACGATCAAGGGCATGGAATGGTTGCGTGATAAAGGGTTTAAAATGGCCGTCGCAGGACGAACCGTTTGGGGTGACAGCGACACCGAAAGTCGCGCCGGTTACAGCGCGCTATTTGCCAAATACAACTTTGACATTGACGCGCAAAACCCTGGAATAACTGTACTTTTCCCTGAAATGGACGAAACGGTTGATGTCCCTGAAATCACAACAGATTGTTGGGGGATTTTAAACAAATCACCACGCGATATCATGTGCGCATCGTCAAGGATGGTGGTTAAACGCAAAGGCGCTGATAAGCCAGCTGTCCTCGCATGTACATTGCTGCCCTATTCTGCTGAGTTCGAACTTGGGACAACATTGGAACAAGCCGAAGGTGCTGTAAAACTTAACCATCCACACTGTGCCAAATTTTGCGTCTTAGGTGGTGCGAGTTGCTCCGCTTAATTGCTCTGTTAATATTTGCGGCCCTTCCTGCGCAGGCCGAAGTCAATGTTTCGATTTTTCCCAAAACGATTAGCGAGGATTGTTTTGGCGGGCGTGCAATTTCATATGACGAATGTGGTTTTCAGCGGGATTTGTTTGATCGCGCGCTGCGTGCTGCCAATACAGACGACAAACGGTTATTGATCGTTTATGGCGCTGAATGGTGCATTTGGTGCCATCTGTTCAAAGAGCATATCAAGGGCAACTCGGGCGCATTCAATTATACGATCGAAGGCCAAACGGGTTATAAAATGACAGAAAACGCCAGCGATATTGATCGCACGCAAGCGTTTGATCTTGCTGGTTTTGTTAGCAAAACCTTTGTCGTGGTAAATATTGAGGCACAGCATTCATTCGATGGATACAGTGTTTTACAACATACAGGCGCCGATAAGCACATCGGACAAACGATCCCCTATATTTTTGTTGTCGATAAAAACGGTGAATTTATCCGCGATATGGCCGACACCGTTGAAAACAAGCAATTGGAAAAGCGCCGTGACGGTGATGATTGGTATCGGGGTTATAATCGTACGGAATTAATGTCCGAGCTGAGAAAGTTAGCTGATTAAACCAAAGCTAACGTTTCGCTAATCCATCTGCCAAAACACTGCGCACCACATCTAAATCGACGTCGCGGCTGACGAATGCATCGCCAATACTGCGCGCCATGATGAACGCGATTTGGCCATCAACAACCTTTTTGTCTTGGCCCATCAGTTCGACCAAAGCATCTGCATCGGGTAAATCGCCTGCTATATCGGCCAAATCTACCTTCATACCCATGGATTTCAAATGCTCGCGTACGCGACTTGGGGCCTCTTGGCTGCACAATCCCATGCGCATGGACGTTTCAAACGCCAATGCACAACCAATTGAAACGCCTTCGCCGTGCAATAAGCGATCAGAATAACCTGTGGCCGCTTCTAGTGCGTGGCAAAACGTATGACCAAGGTTTAACAACGCGCGATCACCGCGTTCTTTTTCGTCGCGCGCAACGATGTCCGCCTTCATTTGGCACGAATGACGCACCGCATAGATCCGTTTAGCAACATCACCCGCCGCCATCGCAGCGGCATTTTTTTCTAACCATTCAAAGAATGCGCCATCACCAAGCAGGCCATATTTTATGACTTCGCCGTAACCTGCCAAGAAATCACGCGCCGTTAGCGTATCCAACATATCTGTGTCGGCCAAAACCATTTGTGGTTGATAAAATGCCCCCACCAGGTTTTTGCCATGGGGCGAATTTATACCCGTTTTACCGCCGACACTACTGTCAACTTGTGCCAACAGGCTGGTTGGAATTTGCACAAATCGAACACCACGGCGTAGAATTGATGCCGCAAACCCTGCTAAATCACCAATAACCCCACCTCCGAACGCAATCACGATATCGTCGCGCTCTACCTTTTCGGCCAACAGCCATTCAACGGTTTCCTGGATGTATTGCCAAGATTTCGTGGTTTCACCGGCGGGGAAAACC
>JGI20152J14361_10000780_pt1 | contig 22204 bp, 19 predicted proteins | sample COG_02_FD_14361 | JGI IMG/M metagenome (IMG submission 14361)
GCGGCTACAGGTATCGTTGGCGCATCCGTTACGATCCTTGGGATTATGGCGGGTAAGACGATGATCAAATCCGGTTACGACACGAAACTGGCGGCAGGTACAATTACCGCTGGTGGTACACTTGGTATCCTTATTCCACCGTCGATCATGTTGATCGTCATGGGACCAGTATTGGAAGTTCCGGTAACGGACCTATTCCGCGCCGCGATCATTCCCGGTGTGTTACTCGCATCGCTCTACTTGATCTACGCAATGGGCCGCTGTTGGATTAACCCAAAGTTGGGTCCAATTTTACCAGCAGATGAGCAACCCGAAACATCACCCTACTACATAATCGAAGTGTTAATGGTATTCATCTCACTTGGTGTGTTTGTTTGGTTATGTGTGAAAGGTGCTTCAACTGGTTTGGGTCTGTTCCCATTGTCTGGTCTTATTATTCCGATCCTTTGGATTGGTGCAATGTACTGGGTATTCAACTTCCTACGTCGCACAAAACCAGGTGGCTTCTATTTCTCTGATCTTTGGTACGAATTCTTCTTGGGGCTTGTTCCACCGACTGTATTGATCGCATTCGCATTGGGTTCAATCCTCGCCGGTTGGGCAACACCAGCAGAGGCAGCCGCATGTGGTGCATTTGGTTCCATGCTTTTGTCAGCATTATACAAGAAATTCACATTGAAAGGCTTCTATGATGCTTTGCTGAAAACCCTAGAATTGACTGTATTGATTATGTTCTTGGTGGCTGCATCCAACTTCTTTGGCGCCGTGTTCTCAAACCTTGGAACACCAAAAATGTTGACCGAAGTCTTATTATCCTTCGATCTATCAACAGGCATGATGTTGCTGCTGGTTATGGCACTAATCTTCTTGCTTGGTTGGCCGCTGGAATGGGTACCGATTGTTTTGATCATCATCCCAATCCTTGTGCCACTGTTGGTGGAACTAGAGGTCAACCTGACATGGTTCGCAATCCTTGTGGCCGTGAACCTTCAAACAGCATGGCTCAGTCCGCCCGTGGCGCTCTCGGCCTACTTCCTGAAAGGTGTGGTTCCGGAATGGGATCTAAAAGACATCTATCTGGGCATGATGCAGTTCATGGTTATTCAGGTGATTGGTCTGTTGTTAATCTTCAACTTCCCAGGGTTTGCTCTGTGGTTGCCTGATTACACCTCTGCCGCAGGATCAGAGGGCTTCTTTAGCTACTTTGGTTATGGAAAATAAAGTGCCCCCACGGGGACGCTAAGTTAAGTGACTGATAAATAAAAATCCCGCCTTTGCAAATGTAACGGCGGGATTTTTTGTCTGGCGAAACTCGATGTTTCCAATCAAACGTGTCGCACACTACATGCATGGAAACACCCAGTTGCCATACTATACAAACACAAACTGTGTTGTTACGAATGGATGACATAATCTGAACACCACGCCTCGACACAAAGGCATTTGATTTTCATCACGGTTTTCATGCTAAAACTTTGCGCGCTTGAAATAAGGAGCCCATTTTGAATTCAGACAAACACGTCGAAGATTTCATTCCCAAAGGGGCTGCCAGTTTCAAAATCGATTATGATGGGCCACCCAAGGATTTCTATTTCTTACTGTTGCCCAAACTCACAATGCTGGCCTTTAGTGCCGCTGTTGAACCCCTAAGGATTGCAAACCAAGTCGCAAAGAAAGAGCTTTATCGCTGGTTCACAATGACAGAAGATGGGCGTCCTGTGGTGTGCTCAAACTTTGTGACAATCACGCCTGACAGTGCCTTAAAACCGATCCCGAAAGAGGCATACTCTTTCGTTTGTTCTGGGATCGAGCCAGCGGTTGCAGCATCGCAAAAAACAACCAACTGGCTGAACCGTCAACGCGCATTTGGTGCGCCTGTTGGCGGTATTTGCACCGGCGCATTCGCATTAGCCAAGGCGGGTTTATTGCGCGATCGTACATTCACGTTACATTGGGAAAACCAGCCATCATTCATGGAATATTTCCCACAACTTGAGCCCACATCGAACCTGTACGAAAATGATGGCGATTTAATTACCTGTGGTGGCGGCAATGCCGCGACAGACATGATGCTGCATCTTATCGAAGCAGATCATGGTCGTGATTTGGCCATTGTCATTGCGGACATGTGCATCCATTCGCGAAGCTTTGAAAACACCGCGCCGCAAAAATCTGCAATCTCGGTGGTTCTGGGCTGTCGCAATCAACGCTTGATCAAAGCAATAAAATTCATGGAAAGTAATCTGGAAGATCCAGAAAGCATGCTAGCCGTGGCGTTTCACGTCGATACATCCGTTCGCCAACTAGAACGGTTGTTCAAACAATATGTCCAAGCAACCCCAAATCAGTTTTATTACGAACTTCGCCTATCGCGGGCCTATGCATTACTCAGCGAAACAAACATGTCAGTTTCTGACATTTCGGTGGCGGCAGGTTTCACCAGCCCAGATCAATTCAGTAAACGCTTTAAGAAAAAATATGGGAAATCTCCGCATGAATTTCGCAAGACTTGGGGCCACAAGCACAAATGATTTTTAATACAATACGGATCATCACCATGTGATTGCGGCAAGGATAAAACTTGTTATGGTTTGTTAAACCACGAAAGAGTGCCAATGTCATTGATTGCAAACTGGTCTTACCCCACCACCATCCGATTTGGTGCTGGTCGCATTTCTCAAATCGCGGATGCCTGCGCAACTGCAGGTATAAAAAATCCACTGTTGGTTACGGATCGTGGTTTAGCAAATATGGATATCACAACCAAAACCCTCGATCTCATAGATGCCGCAGGATTAGGCCGTGCGATATTTGCCGATGTGGATCAAAACCCAACCGAAATAAACGCCGCGGCGGGTGTCAAAGCATTTAACGATGGCGGGCATGACGGCGTCATTGCTTTTGGTGGTGGTTCAGGTTTGGATTTGGGTAAACTGGTTGCATTTTTGGCCAAACAAACACGCCCGTTGTGGGATTTTGAAGATATCGACGATTGGTGGACACGTGCCGATGCCGATGTGATTGCACCCATTGTGGCGGTTCCAACAACTGCTGGTACTGGATCAGAGGTTGGACGTGCATCAGTCATCACCAACTCTCAAACCCATGAGAAAAAAATCATTTTTCACCCTAAATTCCTGCCTACAGTCGTCATTTGTGATCCAGAACTGACGATCGGCATGCCTGCACATATTACAGCAGGAACAGGGCTTGATGCCTTTGCTCATTGTGTCGAAGCATATTGTTCCCCCCATTACCACCCAATGTCCCAAGGCATGGCCCTTGAAGGTATGCGTTTAGTCAAAGAGTACCTTCCCCGCGCTTATGCAGATGGCACCGACATCGAAGCACGCGCGCATATGATGTCTGCGGCATCGATGGGGGCCACCGCTTTTCAAAAAGGGTTGGGTGCGATCCACGCTTTATCTCATCCCATTGGCGCGCTGTATAATACACATCACGGCACCACGAACGCGGTCTGCATGCCAGCAGTGCTACAGTTCAATAAACCCGCGATAGAAGATATCTTGGGACACGCTGCAAACTATCTTGGCATTACTGGTGGGTTTGATGGTTTTTGTTCATATGTGGATGACTTAAATGCATCTTTAGGAATTCCAAAAACACTGCGTCAACTGGGCATCGAAAATCCAGACATCGATCGTATCGTTGCCGGTGCGTTGAAAGACCCAAGTGTTGGCGGTAATCCCGTATTGATGAACGCCACCAATACGCGATTACTTTTGGAAGGAATAATTTAGTTAACGTCTTGCAGTCGCGCTTCAAGCTCGGTCAGTTTATCAAATGCACCTGACAGAATTGTCTTCAATTGCGCAATTTCTCCCAAAGCATCATTCACACCGGTCGGGCGCAAATGGGTTTCTGCAACATTATTGGTTCCATTGCTTTCGCCTGATATCAACCAAACCATGGACACATTCAGCATCCCAGCCAGCATTTGAATCCTGTTTCCACGTGGCATAGCACCATCGTTTTCCCAGTTTTTAATCGTCTTTTCACGAACACCCAGTTTTTCTGCCATGCTTTCGCGGGTCAAACCTTTTGCTTCTCTCGCTGCTTCCAGCCGATCGCCGAATGTGGCAACGGGTTCAGTAAAATAATCGCTGTGATCTATATTTGAAGCTGACAAGGTATTCTCCGTAAATTCTATGAATTTTTGTAGAATGGATGACTTAATCTAATGACAGCAAAATAGCAAACCGAGGCAAATACCAGCTCCAGCTCAAGCCGAGTTCATCCTAGAAGGAACGTTATATTGAGCTTTGATTTTCTGTTTTCACAAGCGATCCCGCATCGAATACCACAACATCGCCAAAACCAGCATCGGTGAACGTAACATAGCCCCACCTGGAAAACGTGGCGTCGGTACGTCAGCCATGAAATCAAACTGTTCGGCCTGACCGCGTATCGCATCAGCCGCCATTTTTCCACCCATTGTCGCCATGGCCACACCGTGCCCTGAATACCCACTGGCAGATAAAACATTGCCCGATAGACGTTCAAAATGAGGCATACGGTTCATTGTTATTCCCAACGTCCCGCCCCACGCATAATCAATACGCGTGTTTTTCAGTTGGGGATAAATTTTCAACATCGGCTTGCGTACCGCCGCCGCAATATCACGTGGAAATTTATAACCGTAGCTTTCAGAACCACCGAACAATAAACGCCGATCTGCGCTGAAACGAAAATAATTCACCACGAACTTGCTGTCAGCCACTGCGTGGTTGTTCTTTATTAACGCGTCTTGTGCTTCTTTTGACATTGGTTCTGTCGCCAGAATGAAATTATTGATCGGCATCACCCGTGCTGCCACGCGGTTGTTCAAACGTCCAAGATACCCATTGCACGCAAGCAGTGTATATTTCGCCCGAACGGTTCCTTTGTCGGTTTTAACCACTGCAGGATCGCCCGTTTGAATATCCAGAACTTTGGATTGTTCATAAATAGCAACGCCTAACTCCACACATTTACGCGCCAAACCAAGTGCATAGCGCAGGGGATCAATGTGCCCCGCACCCATGTCCAATGTCCCACCATAATAGGCAGGACTATCGACTAAATCGCGCATTTGATCTCGCGACAGATTACGGATTTTGTCATATCCATATTTGTTCAAAAGATGTTCCGTATAGGCATGCTCTTCGCCGACGTAGCGCGGGCGATGTGCTGCGTGAATAATGCCATCAACAACGCCACAGTCGTCCATGTCGGATGACAGTTCACGCACCAAATCAACGGATTGTTGTGAAATATCCCACAGTGCATGGGCATGATTATCACCCAGCATACGCTCCAAACCTTCTTGGTCCATGCGCTGTCCACCAGACACTTGTCCACCGTTACGCCCCGAGGCGCCAAAACCAATGCGCTGCGCCTCCAAAATCGTGACAGAGTAACCCGATTTAGCTAAATGCAATGCCGCCGAAAGCCCTGTAAAACCTGCGCCAACCACACAAACATCGACCTGTACATCATTGGAAAGCCTCGGAAATTCCGCCATTTGCGTTGCATGCGCCGCATAGTATGATTCAGGGTATTTCCCCTGCTTGTCATTCGCAGTTAACAAATCCATCGGTTAAGCATTCAACAACAAATGTTCACGTTCCCAAGGCGAAATTTCACGTTGATATTCCAACAATTCCGCATTTTTAATGTGACGATAAAGTGTACAAAACTCGGTGCCCAGTGCTTCTTGTAGTTCGGTATCTTCCTCAAACAACGTCAAGGCCGCAAACAATGAATGTGGCAATCCATCGTCCGTTTCAAATATCTCTTTGTTCACTGCATCACGTGGCATCGTACCATTAATCATACCCAAATACCCCGCAGCCAAACTAGCCGCGATTGCTAAATATGGGTTGGCATCACTGCCCGTTACGCGATTTTCAACGCGGCGTGCATCGGGTCCAGAAATTGGAATACGAATACCGGTGGTTCGATTATCCGCCGCCCATTCCAAATTCGATGGCGCAGAATATGCGCCTGCCAAACGACGGTATGAATTTACATACGGCGCTAACAGTGGGATCGCATTTTGAAGATGCTTTTGTGAGCCACCAATAAAATGGTAAAATGTATCCGTAGGCGTGCCATCAGCCTTAGAGAAAATATTTTGCCCCGTTTTAGCATCCACAATTGACTGATGAATATGCATTGCTGACCCTGGTTGGTCCCTCATTGGTTTCGCCATGAACGTTGCAAAAACACCGTGCTTTAACGCAGCTTCTCGGATTGTCCGCTTAAAGTAAAATACTTGGTCTGCCAAAACCATGGGATCGCCGTGCATAAGGTTGATTTCAATCTGACCTGCACCACCCTCTTGGATAATCGTGTCGATCTCCAAACCTTGGGCTTCGGTGTAATCATAAATTGTATCGATCACATCGCCAAATTCATCCACAGCCACCATAGAGAATGCCTGTTGGCGCGCGCCAATGCGGCCAGTGCGCCCGACAGGTGGTTGAATGTCATCAGTTGGATCAGTGTTTGGTTTCGTTAAGTAAAATTCAAGTTCAGGTGCAACAACAGCACGCCAGCCCTTGGCCGCATACAACGCCATAACGCGGCGCAATACATTGCGTGGCGCAATCGGTAAATCATCACCATCACGGGTTTCAATATTGTTGATAATCTGAACTGAAGCATCCACAGACCACGGCACAGCCGTAGCAGTGGACATATCTGGACGTAAAACAATGTCCTGTTCCATCCATTGGTTTTCGATCTCATCCATATCTACGTATTCACCAGATATCGTTTGGTAAAACAGTGAAATTGGCAAAAATGTGGTTCCGGTGGCGTCAAACTTATGCGCCGGCATCGTTTTTCCCCGCGACATTCCAACAATGTCAGGAATGATGCTCTCAACCTCGTCCAAACGGCGTGTGCCTTTGTGTTCCAGAAATGCACGTGGCAATTCTGTCATCCATTTTGCTTTGTCATTATCAGTCATGAGAGCCTATAAATTTATTTCTTCAAAATGATATCACATTTTTGGACAAGTGCTAGGAAAAATGGTATCACATTTTTAAACCGGACTTATGAAACAAGTACAAAGTGATCCAAATGACTGATTTTATGACAGAATACGATGCGTACTGCGCAAAATACGGCAAACCAGAACGTATTGATTTGATGTTATGTGACTTAAATGCAGTCCTTCGTGGCAAGTGGCTACCATCCAGCGAAGTGTCCAAACTGGTCAAAGGTCAGGTTAGGATTCCTTTATCAACTTATGCACCAAACATCTTTGGTTTTGAAATTCCCGAAACGGGTCTGGGAATTGTTGCGGGCGATCCCGACGGAACGTTGCACCCAATCGCAGGTACTTTAAAACCTGTTCCATGGGCCGAAGGCAACGTCGCGCAAGTGTTGGTCGAAATGCACGAAATGAATGGGCCAATTTCATTTTTATCGCCACGCCAAATTTTAGCGAACACACTGGACCGCTTCAAAGCGCGTGGTCTTCATCCAGTTGCGGCCTGTGAACTCGAGTTCTATATTTTGACCAAACGCGCAGATGTGTCTGATGCTCCGACCCCACCTGATCGCACACCAGACGCGCAAAACTATGATCTCGAAGTGTTGTCCCGCTCTGAAACGCTTTTGCGGGCAATTCAACAGGCCTCTCATAAATTGGAGCTACCAATAGATGTCATGATTGCAGAATTCGGCCCGGGTCAATTTGAAATCAACTTCCATCACACGGATGACGTTTTGTCCGCCGCTGATACAGCTGTTTTATTTCGTCGTGTGGTGCGCGGTGTCGCCGAACAACATGGCATGGAAGCAACCTTTATGGCCAAGCCATATGCCAACCATCCTGGCAATGGCATGCACTTACATGCTTCGATTTTGGATGATGACGGTAACAATATTTTCGATGCAGGTGGTGATGTATCACCCAAATTGAAACACGCTGTCACAGGTGTGTTGGACACCATGCGTGATTGTCAGGCGATTTTTGCCCCCCATATGAATTCCTATCGCCGCTTCTTTAAGGGTGGGTTTGCGCCGTGCGCACCTGATTGGGGCTTAGACAACCGAAACGCTGGTATCCGCCTACCTGAAATCGCGGGCCCAGGAGCAAGGTTAGAACATCGCATTTGTGGTGCCGATATAAATCCCTATCTGGCTTTTGCGGCCATTCTCGCGGGGATGTTAAAAGGTATCGAAGATGGCAAAGAACCACCACTTCCTTTGGACGACCCAAACGCAACCAAGGCCGAAGGCTTAACAACCGATTGGTCGCGCAGTGTGGATAATTTCGCGCAATCAGATTTTGCCGCCGATGTATTCGGTCGCGAATACCGCGATATTTACGCAACCTTACGCCGTGATGAAATTGCACAACTCACCGCCGAAATTCATCCCATCGAATATAAAACTTACCTTAGCAGGCTGTAAAATGACCGATAAAAAAGGCGACTTCGCGTTTCGTTCTGACACGACGATGGGCATGACCCACGAAATGACTTATGGCGGTGCCCTGTCGTTCCTGCGGCGTAAATACACCCGGGATTTGAACGGCGTCGACGTAGCAGTAAGCGGCATTCCATATGATTGCGCTGTCACATATCGTTCAGGCTGTCGTCTTGGCCCCCGCGCCATTCGCCAAGCATCCGTGCAATTGGCAGAATTGGATGCTTTCCCATTTGGATTCAATTTATATGAAAACCTGTCGATTGCAGATTGGGGGGATTGCCACCTAGATCCACACCACCCCGACACGATCGCGCAAACGATTCAGGATCATGCAGCGGCAATTTTGGCGACCGATACAAAAATGCTCACTCTTGGTGGTGACCATTTCATAGCCTACCCGTTAATCAAGGCACATGCAGAAAAACACGGGCCGATCACATTGATCCAGTTCGATGCACATTGCGATACTTGGGATGATGGTGATGGTTCAGGGATTGATCACGGTACGATGTTTGGTCGCGCCGCGGCTGAGGGTATTATCGATACATCAAAATCTACGCAGATTGGCTTGCGAACTTATAATGATACCGATGCTGGTTTTGAAATACTGACGGCCCCTTGGGTTCATCGCAATGGAATTGATGCCGCGTTGAAGATAATCAAAGAACGCGCAGGCGACAGCCCTGTTTATATCTCTTGGGATGTAGATGGATTTGATCCCGCTTTTGCACCAGGAACCGGTACACCCGTTGTGGGTGGATTGGCCACGTGGCAGGGTTTGGAATTGTTACGAGGATTAGGTGACTTAAATTTGGTCGGCATGGACGTGGTCGAAGTTTCTCCAGCCTACGATGTATCCGAAATCACGGCGATTGCAGCAGCAACCGTGGCGCATGATTTTCTGTGTTTATTGGCGCAGAAAAAAGGTGCCAAAGGCAAACCGATTGGGCGATTATAGAGGGAATTTACAGGGTGTTCTAACTCGGATATTATGTAACTAATTGAAATTCATAGAGTATTTATCAATGCCTTTAAAATGTATAATTTTCACGAGCCTGTTCACATTATTCACACTTCCAGCATACACAGAGGCCGCAAAAGAGCCCATCAATATCGATGGTCATATGGTATGGATCAATGATGATTTCACATGGTCCTATGCGCAGGATATGAAAAACAATTGCTACAAAGGGGCCGCGTCAAAGGTGAGCCTGTGCGGCATCAATGATGTTTGGCGAGTTTGGTCAGATCGCCAATTGGAAGCGCCACCGTTATTCATGAATTTGGCACTGGGCCAAGATTGGGCAAGTAATAATATCTTTGGTGTGATCAGGTCTGAACCTCTTCAAAAACACTTATCTGATCCACTTGCTTCTTTTCAATTTAATATAGTTGCGAATACAGCGGAAAACCTTGGCATTCATGAATCGTCGATCGAAGTCATTAGTGTAAAGAAAACAACAGTATTGCATCAACCTGCACAAACAATCACTTTTCACGTAACTGAAGGGAACGTGTTGATGGATGTCGCTACCACTGGTTGGGTTTTGAATGATCAGCTTTACAGCTTTTCTACGACAACTAGCACATTGGGGCACCGTGAAACATTGATGGATGTGCATATGCAATCATTGCCGTTGATCAAAGCGATTGAATAACCCACCTGCCTTGAACGATGTCGTCGCGCGCTGGGTCAATGTTGGAACACCATAATTTGCACCCCACCCTATTCGGCTGGCTTGCGAAGCCCCTGCTTTAGATAATCAACAAACGTTTTTGCGCGCCGCGTTATTCGCCGATTTGGCGGCATGATGGCATAAAGATTTGCTTCACCCCAATCATGATCCATCAATACCGCCTGTAATTTTCCATCGCGCACCATGTTTTCAGAAATGAATTCTGGATCAACGCAAAACCCAATGCTTTGGGCCGCCATTTGGGTCAGGAATTCGCCGCTGCTGGCGCGTAGGCGTTGGGGGGGATAAATAGTGCTGCGTTTGCCATCGGGCGAAACGAAATCCAAACCATCGCGCGCGCTGATCACACTGTACCGAAGGAATGGCAGTTGTTCCAAATCGGCTGCGGTTTTGGGAATGCCATAGGTGCGCCAAAATGCGGGGCTAGCGACGCATCGGTTGCGAATGGATGTGATTTTACTGGCGATTAACGTGGAATCCTGAAGTTTACCGATGCGGATGGCCAGATCAAAACCACCCTGAACCAAATCCACACGGTTATCAGACAAATCAACATACAGATCGACATTGGGATGGTCCTGCATAAAGCGTGCAAAAATTGGTTCCATCTCAGTAAGCCCGTAGGATGCGGGCGCCGCAACACGTAACGTGCCCGACAGGTTGCATTGTTGTGATCGCAACTCATCCTCTGCCGCGTCCAAAGCTTCGAGTGCTTGTTTTGCGTTTAACAAATAACTTGCGCCCTCGTCCGTTAGGCTGGATTGACGCGTGGTGCGTTGGATCAGCTGGACACCAAGACGCGCCTCTAAATCTGATAACCGACGGCTAACGGCTGACTTAGCAACACCAAGTTGCGCCGCCGCACGCGTGATAGAGCCAGCTTGTGCAACGGCGATGAAAGTTTCTATTTCTGCTAAACGTGACATTGTTCTTATTTCCGCAACTATATATTCACATTATGCAGACTTGTTCACAACATCACAACAGATATATCTACAACAGAAGGGTAATTTCACCCACATGAGTAGGACAAAAAATGACACAAACAATTCTAGAAATTCAATCAAGTGCGCGAATTGATGGTTCGGTTACCCGCCAATTGGCCGCTGATTACATCAATACAACCAAAGCCGAAAATGTAATCACGCGTGAATTAAGCGATGGCATTAGCCTTTTAAGTGCCGATTGGATTGGCGCTAACTTTACACCTGCAAATGATCGTTCTGATGCACAAAAAGCCGTTCTTGCGGAATCCGATGCACTCATCGCAGAGATCAAAGAAGCGGACACCCTGCTGATCGCGGCTCCGATTTATAACTTCTCGGTTCCAGCAGCCTTAAAAGCATGGATTGATCAAATTGCGCGTGTTGGCGTCACTTTCCAATACACCGAAAACGGTCCTGTTGGATTATTAACAGATAAACGCGCAGTTATCGTTGTCGCATCTGGCGGTGTTCCCCTTGGATCAGATATGGATTTCGCCACAAACTATCTACGCTTCGTCATGGGCTTTATTGGTATCACTGACGTAACAATTATTGCGGCGGATGGAATGAACTCCGACGATGGCACCAAATTAGAACAAGCCAAAACCGCCATTCTAAAGGCAGCATAGGAGGTATTATGCAAACAGATACACCGACCTTAACGTTGCGCCCCGCATTTGCACGCGGGGACGCAGACTTTGGATGGTTGAAATCAGCCCATACATTCAGTTTTGGACAATACCATGATCCAAAACACATGGGCTTTGGTAATTTGCGCGTGATCAATGATGATCGCGTCGCAGGTGGCAAAGGGTTTGGTGAACATCCACACCAGAACGCTGAAATCTTCTCTTATGTGACCAAAGGCGCATTGGAACACGCGGATTCTATGGGCAATGGGTCCGTTGTTGGTGCTGGTGGTGTGCAATACATGAGCGCAGGGTCAGGCGTGAGCCATTCCGAATTCAATCCATCAAAAACAAACGAGATGCAGTTTTTGCAGGTTTGGTTACGCCCAAACAAGAAAAATACCCCACCCGTCTATGGGTCTTTGGACCTGACTGATGCGGACAAAGATGGGCAATTGAAATTATTCCTGTCACCTGATGGGCGTGATGGATCAATGAAAACACATGCGGATGCATCCGTTTATGCTGCGACCCTTACTGAGGGGCAGCGTATCGAAACATCAATGAATAAAAATCGCAAAGCATGGGTTCAAATGGTGCGTGGTGACATGGTTGTAAATGGTCAAGAATTGACCAAGGGTGATGGGCTGGCAATCCAAGGCGCAGGTACCTTAACATTTGATAACGGCAAGAATGCCGAATTTATGTTCTTTGACCTAGCACCATAAGCAACAGATTATTGGGCGGATATAACCGTGTTTTCAAATATACGGTATCTGCCCAGTCATTTGGAAGTATAGATTAAATGGCGGGCTCTTGCATTCTCACAATGATGATAAATTAATTGCGAAATTCATTTCGTTGAATCCGCGTCCAAAACCGCACGTTTAATAAAACAGCCGCAACAGAGAGCCCAAACACCAACCCCATCCAAATACCAACGGCACCATACCCCCACACAATACCAAATGCATAGCCGGCGGAAATACCAACAACCCAATAGCTGATCCCAGCATAGATCATTGGCACACGTGTATCTTGGGCGCCACGCAATAGCCCCAGCGCGATGACTTGTATTCCATCTGCGATTTGAAACAACGCCGCCATTGTCAGCAACCCCACACCGACAGCGATAATTTGATCACGTGCAGCGTCTGTGCTGTCTATGAACACACCAATAAGGGCTTCTGGCCATGACACGAAAACAGCCACGACAATTAACGCAAACCCTAATGACATTGCAGAAACCATTAGGCCCCCGCGTTTCAGCCCAAGCATATCATCACGCCCAATCGCGCGCCCGGCACGCACTGTTGCGGCATTTGACAGACCCAGATGAACCATAAATGTTAGGCCCGCCCATTGTAGCGCGATGCCATGGGCAGCTAATTCATGAGTGCCAATCCAGCCCACCATAATCGCGGATGCCGTAAACAACCCCGTTTCGGCAAGGTTCGTTAATCCAATCGGCCAACCCAATCTAAAAACCTGTTTCAAGGCATCTATATCAACGGCCCAAATGCGTTGAAACAAAACATGCTCGGGCATGATCCACTTGGCATAAACGACCAAGACCGGAAGACTTAAAGTTACAATCGTAACGGACGCAATAGCAGCACCTTGGACACCCAATTCAGGTGCGCCCCAGTTCCCGAAAACCAAAGCATAGTTCAAAAGAACATTTAAAAGCGCACTTACAACGGTTAACCACAGCACGAATTGGGTCCGTTCCAAAGCCGCTAGATAGTTCTTAATCACCATAACAAACAGCGCCGGGAACAATCCAAAACCAGCTATGCGTAAATAATCTTGAGCAAATTGCGCCGTCACATCTTCTTGGCCTAATGCCAATAACAATGGTTTTGACCACCACATAAACGGAATCAAAAGCAGAGCATAAAGTGCTGAAATCCAAAGCCCCATGCGCGTTATGCGGCGTACTTTAACATCATCCCCAACTTCGGATGCATTTGCCACCATCGGCAAAACAGCAAAAGAAAAACCAGCCCCAACAAGAAAAATAACGAAATATATCGACCCCGCCAAAACCAGCGCCGCCAACTCCTCGACACCGTACCAACCCATCATAACAGTGTCAGTTGTGGTAATCGCAATTTGCGCGACATGACTTCCAATGATTGGCAAGCCAAGGGTGAAAATTGCCTTTGAATGGCCGGAATATGTCATGGATTGGGTCATCTATTTGGCTTAGGGCAAACGACACAAGCTCGCAATAGATGTTAGGGATAAACTCATTGCAAAGACTGCCGCCCAAATGATCAAAAATCTGTGGGCGACAGTTAAATTCAAAACCTACTTATACAGGCCCTGCGCCTTAATATCAGCTAATGTTAGATCCAACGATTTCGCAGCCAGTTCGAACATTTGATCAATTTCGGCGCGGTTAATAATAATTGGTGGGGAAATGATCATGCGATCACCGACGTGGCGCATCACCAATCCATTATCAAAACAATGACCACGTGCGATCATACCAACAGTGCCAGCATCAGCGCTGAATTTCGCGCGTGCCGATTTATCAGGTGTCATAACCAATGACCCCATAAAGCCAACTATGTTCACTTCGCCGACCAATGGGTGATCGTTGAACTGTGCCCATTTTTCAGCCAAATACGGAACCGTATCAGCCGCGCCGTTTTCGATGATTTTCTCTTCTTGCATGATGCGGATATTTTCCAATGCAACAGCCGCCCCAACAGGGTGACCACCGTATGTATATCCATGCGCAAAATCGCCGCCATTGTTTATGACTTCGGCAACTTCATCACACACCATAGATCCACCAATGGGTGCGTAACCTGATGACAGACCTTTAGCGATTGTCATGATGTGCGGGCGAATACCGTAATAATTGGTTCCAAACCAATGGCCCGTGCGACCAAATCCACAAATCACTTCGTCCGCGATCAACAAAATCTCATGGGCATCACAAATGCGCTGAATTTCTGGCCAGTATGTTTCAGGTGGTACAACAACACCGCCAGCGCCTTGAACTGGTTCCGCGATAAACGCAGCGACGTTATCAACGCCCAACTCTTCGATCTTTGCTTCTAATTCACGCGCGCGCATCAGGCCGAATTCTTCGGGGCTCATGTCGCCACCTTGGTTGTACCAGTTTGGCTCGCCAATATACGCCATATCAGGAATAGGCAGGCCGCCCTGTGCATGCATGCCCTTCATACCACCAAGTGATGCACCGCCCATAGTCGAGCCATGGTATGCATTTTCGCGGCTGATGATGACTTTCTTAGTCGGCTTGCCTTTAGTCGCCCAGTAATGACGTACCATACGGATGTTCGTGTCATTTGCTTCTGATCCGCCAGTGGCGAAGAACGTGTGATTGAAACCTTCGGGCGCAATTTCCGCCAGCTTCGCAGACAACTCAATCGCAGGGACATGGCTCGTTTGGAAAAACGTATTGTAATACGGTAACTGCAACATTTGTTGGTAACCAACTTCGGCCAATTCCTTACGACCGTAGCCGATGTTGACGCACCAAAGGCCCGCCATTGCATCCAGCATTGTACGGCCATCAGAATCCGTCAAGGTCACGCCATCAGCGGCAGTGATCACACGAGCGCCTTTTGCATTTAACGCAGCGCCATCCGTAAAGGGATGCAAATGATGCGCCGCATCCAGAGCCTGTAATTCTGCAGTTGGCAGGTGGTTTACGATTTTATTCATATCAGCTTTCCTTCTTGCTGCTGCGTAACATGACAATTGTTGCGCAGAATATTCCAACAGCGACCATGCCGATCATGATGGTCGCCAATGCATTAATGTCGGGGCTAACGCCCAAACGAACTTTTGAAAATATTACCATGGGTAATGTGGATGCACCTGGTCCAGCGACGAAGCTCGCGATCACCAAATCATCCAAGGATAAGGTAAATGCCAACAACCATGCGGACACTAATGCAGGTGCGATGGACGGCAATGTAATATCAAAAAATACACGCACTGGACGGGCGCCAAGGTCGGCCGCGGCCTCTTCAATATCTTGATCCATATCGACCAAACGCGACTGAACAATCACTGCCACGAACGCCAAACCAAATGTAGCATGCGCAATAACAATCGTGGTCAAACCACGCCCAACCGGCCAGCCAATAAGACCCTGCAATGAAATAAACAGCATTAACAAAGAAAGACCTGTGATCACTTCGGGCATAACCAACGGCGCGGTGATCATACCAGAAAACAGTGTACGTCCCTTAAAGCGACCAAAACGCACCATAACCAATGCCGCCAACGTCCCAAGAACCACGGAAATGCATGCACTGATGAATGCAATTTTCAGACTGATCCATGCGGCTCCTAAAATTTGCGCATTTTGAAACAACTCGCCGTACCACTTGGTTGAAAAACCACCCCAAACTGTCACCAATTTGGACGCATTAAAGCTGTAAAAAATCAAACCTGCGATGGGCGCGTAAAGAAAGATAAAACCAAGAACTGTCATGATACGAAAAAACATTATGACACCTCTTCTTCGGCTGCACGGCGCATCCACATGATTGGTATAACCAGCAGGATTAACATCGCAGTTGCTACCGCAGATGCCACAGGCCAATCGCGGTTGTTAAAGAATTCGGTCCATAGAACCTTGCCGATCATCAACGTATCAGGGCCGCCCAACAACGCAGGGATAACGAATTCGCCGATCGCAGGAATGAATACCAACATACAACCAGCGATGATCCCTGGCAAAGAGAGTGGCAACGTAACCGTCAAGAAAGACATCAATTTTGATGCGCCCAAATCATGGGCAGCTTCCAGCAATGTATTGTCCAGTTTCGTTAAGTTTGCGTACAGAGGCAAGATCATGAATGGCAGGTAAGTGTATACAATGCCTACATAAACTGCAAAATCCGTTTGCAGCATAATCAAGGGTTCCGAAATAATTCCGATTTTCAAAAGCAACGCATTAATGACACCTTGGGTTTTTAAAAACCCAATCCATGCGTAAACACGTAACAAAAAGCTGGTCCAGAATGGCAATATAACCAGCATCAAAAGTAAATTGCGTTTCGTGTCAGATGCACGTGCAATGACATAGGCCATTGGGTACCCGATCAACAACGCAAATACTGTCGACCAGAACGCGATCTTGATCGATGACCAATACGCCTTGATGTACAATGTATCGTCCCAAAGGTACGCATAGTTTTCAAAACTTAAGGCAATCAACAAACGTCCATCTTCGAATGAAAATAATGGCGTATAAGGTGGGCGAGCCCGCGCGATATCCGCAAATGAGATTTTGAATACGACGAAAAATGGCGCAAGGAAAAATACAATCAACCAGATCATCGGCACCGCGATAACTAAATTGCGTCCATGTTTCGCCAATTGTCGGTGGAACCAGCTCATCATGCTGTCAGCACAACGCCCGCACTAGGCGCCCATGTCAAATAAACAGTTTGTTCCCACGTGATCGGTTTCTCCGCCCCGCGATCACGGTTTGCACGCACCGTACGAACCAACTTACCGCCCGATAAACGAACCAGATACACAGATTGACCACCCAGATATGCGATGTCTTCAACCACACCTTTAATTACGTTTTTCGTGGCTTTTGGTTTTGTAGCCGTGATTTCGAACTTCTCAGGACGTAACGCAAACCACAGTTTTTGATTTGGAGAACAACTAACGCCGTGCGGCACATGGATATCAATTCCGGCATCTACTGAATCGATAATCACCGCGTTTGGACTGTCCTTTTTCACACGGCCTTCGAACATATTAACCGAGCCGATAAAATCAGCCACGTAACGCGTTTGTGGGAATTCATAAACCTCTTGGGGTTCGCCAATCTGAGCAATTGTGCCGATGTCCATCACGCCAATGCGGGTAGACAATGTCATCGCTTCTTCTTGGTCGTGGGTCACAACGATAAATGTCACGCCAAGGCTCTCTTGGATATTAATCAACTCGAACTGGGTTTCTTCACGCAGCTTCTTATCCAGCGCACCCAACGGTTCATCCAATAACAACAGCTTTGGTCGTTTTATCAACGCACGCGCCAATGCAACACGTTGACGTTGACCACCTGACAATTGCGATGGTTTGCGTTTTCCGTATCCTTCCAGCTGAACCAACTTCAACATCTCGGACACGCGTTCGTCGATTTCCGCTTTGGGTAAACCATCGCGGCGTAAACCATAGCCTACGTTTTTTGCGACATTCATATGGGGAAACAATGCGTAAGATTGGAACATCATATTTGTAGGGCGCTCATGCGCCGCAACATGGGACATGTCCTGCCCATCAATTTCGATTGTGCCTTCAGTCGGGGTTTCAAATCCCGCCAGCATACGCAACAGCGTAGATTTGCCACAACCAGACCCACCCAAAAGTGAGAATAACTCATTTTCATAAATATCAAGACTGACGTTATTCACCGCAACCACATCACCAAATTTTTTGGTTAAATTGCGAATGCGAATGAATGGTTTTACGTCACCATTCAGCCATGGTTTTTGGGTCGAAGGATCGAGTTGGGTCATATGTAATTGGGGCGATGTTTCCATCGCCCCCTTTCTTTATTGGCCGGTCGTCACAGACGTCCAAAGACGTGTGATCATGCGGTCAACTTTTGGGGTTTGTACTTTTGAAGGCCATAATTTTGCTTTGGCCTCTTCGGTTGGGAAAATACCCGTATCTGATGTGATATCTTCGTCGATCAATGGCATCGCCGCCGTGTTCGCAGACGCATACCAAACATAGTTTGTGATATCCGCCGTGATTTGAGCGCCCATAATGAAATCGATAAATTTATGTGCCGCATCTGGGTTTGGTGCATCCACAGGGATCGTCAACATGTCAAACCACTGCAACGCACCCTCTTTTGGCACCACATATGTCAATTCAACACCATTATCTGCTTCGTCTGCACGATCACGTGCTTGGAATACGTCACCTGACCAACCAACAGCCACACATGTGTCACCGTTTGCAAGATCATTGATATACTGCGACGAATGGAAATAGCGCACATATGGACGGATTGATTTAAGCAATTCGCCAGCCGCATCGAGTTCAGCCTTGTCAGAAGAATTCGGATCGTGACCCAAATAGTTTAGCGCCGCAGGTATAATTTCTGTTGGTGCGTCCAACATGGAAATCCCGCAATCTGCCAATTTCGCAGCGCTTTCTGGATTAAATACCATGTCCCAGCTGTCGCCAGCATAATCAGCACCCAAACGATCAGCGACCATACCAGTATTATAACCAATACCAGTTGTGCCCCAAAGATAGATCACAGAGTGCGCATTGTCCGCATCGTAACCAGCGGCACCAGCCATCAAGGCCGCATCCATGTTACCCAAGTTTGAAAGTTTTGATTTATCCAATTTTTGGTAAACGCCGGCTTCGATTTGGCGCTGCATAAAATCAGATGTTGGAACAGTCAGATCGTAACCTGATGCACCAGCCAGCATTTTCGCTTCTAGGACTTCGTTGCTGTCGTACACATCATAAGTCACTTTAATGCCAGTGGCGGCTTCAAATTTTTCGATTGTGTCTTCGGCGATATAATCAGACCAGTTATAAATGCGCAGCTCTTCAGCGTTTGCCAATGTAGTTGACAACGCGAGCGCGGAAACAGTTAGGGATAGGATTTTCATTTTTCTCTCCATGTCGGCGGGCGTCCATTTTAGATTAAACAGCTGGCCCAAAAATTGTATCACATCTATCTTTTTGTGATATCATTTTCAAAACGTGCTCTATTAAGGTACGATTCGTCAAATCATTTCTGGCCTTCTCGGTCAAACGGCACAGTATTTAATAGAAAGGGACCGTTATGTTGAAGAATACTCCCAATCTACCGGAAATCCTCCGTCCCTCGGATATGACTGCCCAAGAATACATTTATCAACGACTGCGTAACTCTATCATGTTGGGCCTCATCGCCCCTGGAAACCCAATCACAATTCGCGGCCTAGCAGAGGTATTGAATACCAGCCCAACACCAGTGCGCGAAGCATTGCGTCGCTTGTCGACTGAACATGCACTGAAATTATTGCCCAATCGACGCATTGTTGTTCCCCAGATGACGCCAGACCGTTTCAAAGAATTGATACTACTGCGCGTCACATTAGAAGAACACGCAGCACGCGCAGCCCTGCCCTTTATTACTGAACGCTTGGTGGATCAGGTAACAGTATTAGACTTAAAACTAGACCAAGCTGTCGAAGACGAAAATCGCGATCAGTTAATCAAGATAAACCAACAGTTTCACAGATCAATCTACACGGCCAATCCCGATCAGGTCATCATGCCCATGATCGAAAGCATCTGGTTACAACTCGGCCCTTTCACACGTATCGCTGCGCGCAACGTAAAAGAGCTGTACGTCGTTGATCACCACAAAGAGGTCATCGCCGCGTTGCGTCAGCGCGATGAGACAGCATTGCTGAACAGCATCGCCGCAGATATCAAAGGCGGCGTTGGGCATCTCCACGCGGATGCCTTGGAACGTATTTTGGGCTGATCACGTGCTAAACAACCAAGAACTCGTTAATCTTATAGCTTTGCGCCGCGCATTACACCGCGCACCCGAAATCTCTGGGCAAGAAATTGAAACAGCCAAAACGATCCAATCTTATCTTGCAACCACCAAGCCTGACAAAGTGATTACTGGGCTTGGTGGTGCTGGACTTGCCTTTATTTACCAAGGCATCGAAACAGGCCCCACTGTCATGGTGCGCGCCGAATTGGACGCCTTACCGATCCACGAAACCAGCAATGTTCCATATCAAAGCGAAATCGCAAATATGGGGCACTTGTGCGGGCATGACGGACATATGGCGATATTATGTGGTTTGGCGCATCTCGTCGCACATAAACGCCCAGCGCGTGGTCGCGTTATTTTATTATTCCAACCAGCCGAAGAAACAGGCCAAGGTGCTAAGGCCGTTTTAGACGATCCACAATTTGCACAAATCACGCCTGATTACGTCTTTTCATTGCACAATTTACCTGGCTTGAAACAAGGGCATGTTGGCTTGGTAAAACTTGGGGCGAATTGCGCGTCGCGGGGGTTACAGATTGATTTAAATGGAATTACCGCCCACGCATCCATGCCAGAAACGGGCGTATCACCAATGCAAGCTGTTGCAGAACTGATGCCTGCATTGTCTGCACTTGGCGATGGCGGTAAACTTGATGATGCATTTAAATTGGTCACGCTTACCCATGCAAACATGGGCGAGCCAACGTTTGGCATTGCGCCCGGGCATGCGCGAATCCACGCAACGCTACGTGCGCTTCATGACAGCGCCATGCAGGCGCTGTGCGACAGATGTGAAGCATTCGTCACAAGCACGTCTAAAAAATATGGCTTGGATGCAACGTTTTCATACCACGATATATTTCATTCATGTCACAACGACCCAAACGCAATCGATATCCTTAACAGGGCGTGTGATGCACTGAACATCACGATTGATCATTCTATCGGCCCTATGCGCTGGTCCGAAGATTTTGGTTTGTTCGCCAACCACGCCAAAACTGCTATGTTCTTGCTTGGATCTGGGGCAGATCAACCACAACTTCATAACCCAAATTATGACTTCCCCGATGATTTAATCCCAATCGGTGCTGAAATTTTCCACAATGCGATACGCGAAATACTCGAATAACGCATCGGTTTTCGCAAAACACCAAAGTTACCCTAACGTCACTTACTTGCGACGCGGCGTCATCACGGTGCGTTGTCTTGCTAATGTTCACAAACTAAATACGATTAAGGCAGAAAATAATCCCCACAACAGGAGGAACGCATGCCCATCTATAACGCACCGACCAAAGATATGGCTTTTATCTTGCACGAGGTTTTAAAAACCCAAGATTTAGATATCAAAGGATATGACGATCTAAGCGCCGATTTTACATCCCAAGTTTTAGACGAAGCAGGTAAATTGGCCCGCGATGTATTCCAACCGATCAACGCCAGCGGCGACGCCGAAGGCTGTACATTAGAAAACGGTGTTCTGCGCACACCAACAGGTTTCAAAGAAGCATTTCAAACCTACCGCGAAGGCGGTTGGAACGGTTTGGATTGTGATCCAGAATATGGCGGCCAAGGCATGCCATATGTTCTGCACACTGCGATTGCTGAAATCTTCTGCTCTGCAAACATGGCGCTGACCATGTATCCGGGCCTGACCCACGGCGCGTATTCCGCAATCCACGCACATGGCACAGACGCGCAAAAACAAACATACCTGCCCAAAATGGTTGATCTGGAATGGTCTGGCACCATGAACCTGACGGAACCACATTGCGGTACTGATCTGGGTTTGATGCGCACCAAAGCAGACCCCCAAAGCGATGGGTCATACAAAATCTCAGGCCAAAAAATCTTCATCTCTGCTGGCGACAACGACATGACGGATAACGTCATCCACCTTGTTCTGGC
>JGI20152J14361_10000787_pt1 | contig 22098 bp, 17 predicted proteins | sample COG_02_FD_14361 | JGI IMG/M metagenome (IMG submission 14361)
AATCAAACCTACGGCACCCATACTTATCAAAAAGGCGCCATGGTCGCACATAACCTTCGTGAATTTTTAGGCGATAGCCTCTTCAGTCATTCGGTAAAACAACTTATTGCAACCAACACCTTTGGCAATTACGATGCGAACAGTCTTAAGGTCTCCTTCGAGAACTCAACGGGTGAAGATCTGGATGATTTTTGGAATGATTGGATATACAATCCCGGGTATCACGGTGCTTGGATAGAGTTAAATTATCCTGCAAATGCCAATTGGGCCACGGCAGATAAACAAGTCAACATGCATCACCTCAGTGCCCACACCGGTAATCATAGCGCCACCCAAAAGACTACACCAATTGTTGTATATAAACACAGTTATAACAATGGGTATAGCGGTAAAGAAGATTTGGGAAACGCTGGATTCTTTACGTCTTCAAGTGCAGACCTCACATTTACCTCGCTATCCACTCAATTAGGGGCAGGACAAGATTATTGGCTAAGTACAAACGATAGTGCCGAATCTTTGGGTACCTCAGTCTATGATACTTTCACTTGGGCAGAGCTAAATGGCACAAAAACATTGCCTAGGACGGGAGTTAAAATCACTCCTAAATCCAATACAGCAGGACTTAATGGTACATTCTACGTGTGGCACCACAACACGGAGGGCAATTACCCAAGTAATGGAACTACCAGTCGTGATCATTTTTATTTCATAGGGTATGAGGGAACCCACGATCCTCCCATAGATTATACTACAGAACTGCCCTTTGAAGTGACTGTTTCTTTCAACACTAACCCAAATAATAGCGGCTTAGACAGCGATCTAAATGGATTACCCGGGAGTCAAATGACCATTGCCCAGAGCCCCAACCTTAAATGGAAAACAGGCGTGCCCATTGCAAGTGCGTCAACACAAGCTTTGGGCAATACCGGTGTGGGAAACATAACCTTCACACCTCAGCATGTTGCACGTTACTACTTCATCATGAATACCGCCAATATTGGTGTTGAAGAAGGCGGCATCGACGGCTTGAAAATCTTTCCTAATCCGACCGACGGTATTTTTAAGATTGAAACCAATATTGGCTCCACCCAAATTGAATATCAAATCAGTGATGCACAGGGGAAAATCGTAGATCAAGGCACCTTAGCGCATACTAATGGTACCAGTGAAATGCAACTGCCGGAACAATGCAGTCCAGGAACCTACCTGTTCACTTGTGAGGCGGGTACGACCAAATTTACCTTGCAGTAATTAATTCAGTTCCAGCATTACTGGACAATGGTCGCTGCCCATCACTTCGTTCAAGATTTGTGAATCCTGTATTCTGCCCAAGAGTCCTGCGCTGACCATGAAATAATCCAAACGCCAGCCCACGTTTTTCGAGCGAGCTCCACCACGGTAACTCCACCAGCTGTACTTCACCGTATCTGGATAAAGCGTTCGAAAGGTATCCACAAAACCAGCTTCAATCATCGTCGTCATGCCGTCGATCTCCGCCTGCGTATATCCCGGGGTCTTATTGTAGTTCGGTTTTGGATTTTTCAAGTCTATTTCCTGGTGTGCCACGTTCAAATCGCCACAAACCACTACAGGCTTTTTCTCTTCCAAATTCTTTAAGTATGCCAGGAATGCAACATCCCATTCTTGGGTTCGGTAATCTAGACGTCTTAAACCTGAACTAGCATTCGGGACATAGGTGGTCACGTAATAGAAGTCCTCGTATTCAGCGGTAATGGCACGTCCCTCATTATCATGCTCGGCAATACCGATGCCCATCTTTACGGACAATGGTTCTACTTTCGATAGAATCGCAGTACCGCTATACCCTTTCTTCTCCGCGCTAAACGCATAGATATGGTAGCCTTTCAACTCCGCCAAAGCTTCCTTCACCTGCTCAGGCGTCGCCTTGGTCTCCTGCAATCCTACGACATCGCAGTCCAATACATGCAAGTCTTCTATTAAAGTTTTTCCAGCGGCGGCGCGCACGCCATTCACATTGAACGAGAGTAATTTCATTTACATATTTCTTCTATACTGTCCACCAACTTCGAACAGAGCGTTTGTAATTTGCCCTAGACTACAATGTTTTGCAGCCTCCATTAACACATCAAATATATTCTCATTCTGAACGGCAGCCTTTTGCAATGCGCTAATCATCTCCTCGTTCAATTCGCCTTTCGCCTTCTGAAGACGCTCGAGCATTTCTATTTGGTATTCTTTTTCGTCGGTAGTGGCGCGAATAATTTCCACCGGTAAAACGGTTGGTGAGCCTCTTTTATTGAGGAACGTGTTCACACCGATAATAGGGAATTCGCCCGTATGCTTAAGCATCTCATAATGCATGCTCTCCTCTTGTATCTTACCGCGCTGGTACATCGTTTCCATGGCACCCAAGACGCCACCGCGTTCTGCGATACGATCAAATTCAAGCAATACTGCTTCTTCTACCAAATCCGTCAACTCTTCAATGATAAAGGCTCCTTGAATAGGATTTTCATTCTTAGCAAGACCTAATTCTTTATTGATAATCAACTGAATGGCCATCGCGCGACGTACACTCTCCTCCGTCGGAGTGGTGATGGCTTCATCATAGGCATTCGTGTGCAGCGAATTGCAATTATCATAGATGGCATACAACGCTTGCAGGGTGGTTCGAATATCATTAAAATCGATCTCCTGGGCGTGCAAGCTGCGTCCAGAGGTTTGAATGTGGTATTTCAACATCTGCGAGCGCGCATCTGCACCATATTTATTCTTCATCGCATTGGCCCAAATACGGCGCGCGACGCGACCGATTACTGCATATTCTGGATCGATGCCGTTGCTGAAGAAGAAACTCAAGTTTGGCGCGAATTTATCAATGTCCATCCCCCGACTGAGGTAGTATTCAACGTAGGTAAATCCGTTAGAAAGAGTAAATGCCAATTGAGAAATCGGATTTGCTCCTGCTTCAGCAATATGATAACCGGAGATGGAAACGCTGTAGAAATTACGCACTTGCCAATCAATGAAATACGACTGTACATCGCCCATTAATCGCAAGGCAAATTCCGTTGAGAAGATACAAGTGTTTTGTGCCTGGTCCTCTTTCAAGATATCGGCCTGAACGGTTCCACGCACTGTATTCAATGCCTGTTTTTTGATTGACAAATAAACCTCTTTCGGTAATACCTCATCGCCCGTCACACCCAGAAGCATCAGGCCAAGTCCGTCATTTCCTTCTGGCAGCTCCCCTTGATAGGCAGGGCGTGCAATAGAACGATCGTCGTACTTTGTCTTTTTCAAGGCTTCTACCTGAGCCTCAAGTTTATGCTCTTTAATGTAGACCTCACATTCTTGATCTACCGCAGCATTCATGAAGTAGGCTAAAAGCATCGGCGCGGGACCATTGATAGTCATCGACACAGAAGTAGTTGCATCTGTCAAACGGAATCCACTGTACAGTTTTTTCGCATCGTCAAGGCAGCAGATACTCACCCCAGCGTTTCCTATTTTACCATAAATATCTGGTCGTCGATTAGGATCGTTTCCATAAAGTGTCACACTATCGAAAGCAGTAGACAATCGCTTCGCAGGCATCCCCAAGCTAACATAATGGAACCGCTTGTTCGTGCGTTCGGGCCCTCCCTCCCCTGCAAACATGCGGGTGGGGTCTTCACCTTCTCTTTTAAACGGATAAATACCCGCGGTATAAGGGAATTCGCCAGGAACGTTTTCTAAGAGTAGCCAACGCAGAATATCGCCCCAACTGCGGTATTTCGGCAGTGCGACTTTCGGGATTTGAGTATGCGATAAACTCTCTGTATGTGTTTCAATATTAATGGCTTTGCCACGGACATGGAAGGTGTAAACCGGATCTTTATAACGTTGAACCGTACCCTTCCATTGTTGCAAGCGCACCCAGTTGTGTGGATCAAGATCCATTTTAATCCGGTCAAAGCTCAATTGCAATTGGCCAATTAATTCCTCATCCTTCAGGGTTTCAATGGAGCGGTGTAATGCATACAACTTATCTGCAACCTCCACCTGCGCCATGATCTGATCGCGGTAAATGCGGTGACTTTCAGAAATTTCGCTCAAATAGCGAGTCCGATTCGGAGGAATAATAAAAATCTTCTCACTCATCTCCCGGGTTAACGCAAAGGTGCTGGTAAATCCTGCATTTGCCTTATTGTTGATCATTTCGATGATCGCACTATACAAACTGTTGGTGCCCGGATCATTGAATTGGCTAGCTATGGTTCCATAAACAGGCATGGTCTCCGGATTTTGCTCCCACAAGTTGTGATTGCGCTGGTACTGCTTTTTGACATCGCGTAATGCATCTAATGCCCCACGCTTATCGAATTTATTCAGTGCGATTAAATCAGCGAAATCAAGCATGTCGATTTTTTCCAATTGCGTTGCCGCACCATATTCTGGGGTCATCACATATAAACTCGCATCACTGTGGTCTAATATTTCAGTATCGCTTTGCCCAATTCCTGACGTTTCTAGGATGATCAAATCAAAACCAGCCACCTTAAGAATGTCTAGTGCATTTTGAACGTGTGCACTTAAGGCAAGATTGGCCTGACGCGTGGCTAACGAACGCATAAAAACATTACCATTTTTGATGGCATTCATACGAATACGATCACCCAGCAAAGCGCCGCCCGTTTTTCTTTTTGAAGGGTCGACTGAAACTACTGCCAAACGTTTTTCAGGGAAATCTAAGAGAAAGCGGCGTACCAATTCATCTACCATAGAACTCTTCCCTGCACCTCCGGTGCCCGTAATCCCTAGAATAGGCGTTTTAATCGCCGCTGCTTTCTCTGAAACTTGCCCTAAAGCGTCCGCATGCTTTTCACCACAATTTTCAGCCGCACTTATCCAGCGTGCTACAGTGGCTGCACTTGCAGAAGGGAGCGATGCCAAATCTGAAGGCAAGGCATCTCCAACTAAAAAATCCGATTGAGCGACCAAATCATTGATCATGCCCTGTAAGCCCAACTTTCTTCCATCATCAGGATGGTATCAGGCGGGTAATGCCGTAAGCATGTAATTCTTCAATTTCCTCCGGCAGTATGGTTCCACCGCCACCGCCGAATATCTTTATATGTCCTGCTCCTTTTTCTTGGAGCAAGTCATGCATGTATTTAAAGTATTCGATATGCCCACCCTGGTAAGAGGTCATGGCAATTGCATTTGCATCTTCCTGAATGGCAGTATCAACTACTTCTTCAACGGAGCGGTCGTGTCCTAGGTGTATGACTTCACAACCGGTGCTTTGAATGATTCGACGCATGATGTTGATTGCTGCATCGTGTCCGTCAAAAAGTGAAGCGGCAGTGACAATGCGCACCTTGTTTTTAGGTACGTACGGAGCCGGGTTTTCCATAATCTGTGATAAGTATTTGGGACCTCTAAGATAAGGCAGAATCAGGCAATGATTGCTTTCGTTATATTTGAACAAATCGATTTTTATGAAGTCTTTGCGCTCCCTCTTTTTCTACATGCCTTTGCTCCTGCTACTTTCCGTCGATTCGGGCAGTCAAGATATCGGTCTTTGGCTTCGCATTACGCTCCTTGCCGCTGCCGGAGTAGTAGGGAGTGTCCTTACGCGCAAGCACGGTAGCAAAGGCCTTAGTCTTATAGGATTCCTTATCCTGCTGTTGTTTCTTCCGTTGCTAAAACTGGATAGTGTAAGCGCAGGTTCGGAGTTACTGGGATATGGCGCTCGAATCGCTCTTTTGTTTACTTGGGTCCACTTAAGCGCTGTATTATTTCGAAAAGAAAAATCCGATGGAATTTTAGCGTTGGCTACAGGCGCACAAGCAGCGCTATTAATTGCTGCTTTTAGCATTCTCCCTTCCCTCGTAGAAGCGTACAAAGCATCAAATATTTACCACGCTAACGGCCCTCTTTTCACACATAAAAACTATGCCGCCGCAAGTCTACTATTACTAGTTCCACTTGCTTTAAATGCTCGTGAAGAGGGACTATTAGGTTTGTGGCTGCAACGCATTAGTGTCGGTCTTGCCATTTTGTGTATTCTACTTTTAAGAACTCGTGGCGTTTGGCTCGGGGCGTTTGTCATGACGGCTATAGCGGTGGCGTATTACGCATTTAAAGGGAATGCACAGCGCAGAACTGTAGGACTGATTTCATTGGGAGTAATTTCGATTGGTATTGTGGTAGCCATCTTTGCTTCAGGAAGTGAAAAAATATTCAACAGCGACACCATTCAAAGTCGTCTGCACTACTGGAATGCATCTTGGGAGATGTTTATGGACCAGCCTGTAACAGGTGTCGGAGGCGGCCAATGGAAAATAGAATATCCAGGTACTGGTCTAAAAGGCACGAATGAAAGCGTGATGAGCGGACAGACATCAATTCTCCGCCCGCACAACGATTTATTGTGGATGCTTAGTGAAACTGGTATTGCGGGAGCACTGCTCTTCATAGCGCTACTAGTTTTAGGTTTTCGCCAAACAATTAAACATGAGCGTGGATTATTTTTCGCGCTAACCATCGTCGGCTTTGCGGTGTATGGCTTTGGGGAATTCCCGCTTGAGCGGGCTACACTTTTACTTCCGCTTGCCACTGCCTTAGGTTTTGCGGCTGCACACACAAAACCTTCGATCAAAACCCGCCCCATCGCAGGTGTGATTTTAGCAAGTATTGCAGGACTTTTTACTGTCTATGTCGGCCAAAACCGGGTACAAGGCGAGCGTGCTGCTAAAGATTGTTTAGACGGTTATATGTCAGGAAACGTACGAAGCATGCAGATCAATGCCCAAAAAGCACAAAATGTTTGCTTCGAAATGGACATCTACAACAACCCTATGGCCTACTTCGAAGGGCTTAGTCACATGCGTACACCGAACGGTCAGATACCATCAGATACTAAAATAAATCAAGCAGAAGCCGCTTTCAATCAAGCGTTGCAAATTCATCCTAACCACATTTTAACACTCAACCAATTGGCCGCCGTAAAGAGATACAACAGCAGTATCGGTGAGGCAATTGACCTTTACGAACGCGTTATTGAAATCGCACCACGCAATGGAAATGCTGCAATGCAGCTTATGGAACTTTACCGTGTTAAAGGGGATGTATACAGCTCCTTGAATGCGATGAAAATGTTTGCGACTAAAGATCTACAATGGTACTGGCGCAACATGAACACTAAGAATTATCAGCCTCGAGGACAGGCGGAAGGACAAAGAATGCAAATGCTCGATGCCTATAGAAAAAGCAGCGTAACAACGCTTAAACTCTTTGCAGGCATCAATAATCCAAGACCTGCTGCGAAATCACTTCATCGTGATTTGCAAGGCAAAAATCCGGGTGAAATGTGGCAAATCTGGCTGAATTGGCGCCAGAATTAAATAAAAAAGTGGAATTCTGTTAATTTTTGATCGTTTTCTGCCTTAAAATCAGAAATACGATTACATTAGACCCATGCAACAAACGATGAATCCTATTGTCAACTTCAATAACCGCAATTATAAGTGGAAGGGGTTGCTATATCCATACGTGAAGGCATAGATTACGATAAGCAAAAAACCCATTATAAATAGAAAACGCCTTCACATTGTGAGGGCGTTTTTTTTTTGATTTAAACGAATGAAAAACTTCATCAATTCTGTACGTAAAAGTGGTCCCTTAAGGACAAAAGATAACTTTATCATTACTCCAACAATGGTTGATGCTAATGGCCAATTATCCATTTGGAATTTGATGCAACTATTGAATGAGGTTAAAGGTGGACGTATGAACCAGCTTTTACTCAACGTACGGTTTGAGGACAGAGTCAAAAATATGGATCTAAAGATCTATGACAACGCCAGTTTACAGGAGGAGCTTGTTGTCGAGAGTAGCTTCGCCCCTAGCGGCAAACGTACTGTTGATCTTAAAATCTATGTGAGTCGTCGTAAAAAAGGAATGCCTGTTAAGCGCGTATGTAAAGCCGTATACACCTTAGGTATGCACGCAGTTAAGTAGATACATCTGTTCCTTGACAATGGTGATGTGGTTATTTCCGGAACAAGATTTCTATTCACCGCGGGCGCGGCTCGCCATGAAAAAAGCCCGGCGCACCGCCGGGCTTTTTTAGTCTTTTACTTTACCCTTTCAAGGCCACTAAACGCTGCGTAATGAGTGCTATTTTACCTTCTGCATCAGACATCTTTTTACGCTCAGATGTTACGACCGCTTCAGGTGCGTTAGCGACAAAACGTTCATTGCTCAACTTTTTTGTTACACCAACTAAAAAGCCTTGGGTATATTTTAGTTCTTCTTCTAGTTTGACAATCTCCTCTTCAACATTAACAAATGCATCAGCAGGAATGGTATAATTCACACCTCCGGCAACAAAACTAAATGCAGATTTCTGAACTTCGTCGACTTCAACAATGGCATCAACATTCGCCATTTTCTTAATCAATGCATCATATTCTGTATTGTGCGGAGTACCCTTAGCAATCTCAATGGTCAAGACTTCCTTTGGAGCAATACCATTTTCATTACGCACAGTCCGTATACCACCTACAACCGCTGCAAAATGATTGAACGACTTCAAAATGGAGGTGTTTTCAACCTGTAATGTAGGCCATGGGGCAAAATTGATAGTTTCACCTTCTTTACGGACCGCGAGGTTTTGCCACAATTCTTCAGTGATAAAAGGCATGAAAGGATGCATCACTTCTAAAAGTGTATTAAAAATAGATTTGGTCGCTTCTAGCGCTTCTGCCGAAACCTTTTCGCCGCGAGCCGGCTTTACCATTTCTAAATACCACGAACAGAAATCATCCCAAACGAGCTTGTACGTGGTCATCAAAGCTTCAGACAGACGGTACTTTGTGAAGCTGCTTTCCAATTCTACTAATGCCTCACCAATGCGATTGCGCATCCAATTTACTGCCAATGCTTCTGAAGCACTCATGGCGTCTGCTCCAGTCTCCCACATACCCACCAATCGGAAGGCATTCCATACTTTATTTGCGAAAAAGGAACCTTGAGAACACAAATCTTCATCGAACAGAAGGTCGTTTCCTGCCGGTGCTGTCATGAGCATTCCAACACGTACCCCATCTGCGCCATATTGGGCTATCAAATCTAATGGATCTGGACTGTTGCCTAATTGTTTGGACATTTTACGGCGCTTCTTATCGCGTACCATGCCTGTAAAGTAGACGTCTTTGAAGGGACGCTTTCCTTTAAACTCATAACCCGCCATGATCATGCGAGCCACCCAGAAAAATATGATATCCTGTCCTGTGACTAGTGTATTTGTCGGGTAGAAATAATCCTCCTCTTCAGGATTGTCAGCAAACACGCTGTAAGGCCAAAGCCATGAACTGAACCAAGTATCCATAACATCTTCGTCCTGGCTAACCTGAGCCGTTCCCAAAGCTTGTACAGCCTCTTCACGGGTCTTGCAAACGACAACGTTGCCTTCGGCATCATACCAAGCGGGTATTTGATGACCCCACCACAACTGACGAGAAACACACCAATCCTTGATGTTTTCCATCCAATACAAATAAGTTTTCTCCGTATGTGGAGGATGCAGCGTAATATCTTTTGATTTTACGCCATCAATAGCAGGCTTTACAAGGTCCGCCATTTTAAGAAACCATTGCATCGAAAGTCTCGGTTCTATGACTGCGTCTGTACGCTCACTGCGCCCTACTTTATTACGTAAATCTTTTGTCTCAACTAATAGACCCGCTTCATCCAATGCTTTTGCCACAGCTTTGCGCGCAACAAATCGATCCATGCCCTCAAAAGCACCACCGTGGGCATTCAATACAGCATGCTGATCAAAAATATCAATCACTTCCAAACCATGCTTCTCTCCCAGCATGTTGTCATTGGTATCATGAGCAGGCGTCACTTTTAAAGCACCGGTACCAAACTCAATATCTACATAATCGTCAAAGATGATGGGAACAGCGCGGCCAACTAATGGGACAATTGCTTTTTTACCCTTTAAATGGTGATAACGCTGATCGTCAGGGTTGACACAAACGGCTGTATCCCCAAAGATGGTTTCCGGACGGGTCGTAGCTACTTGCAAAGACTCCTCGGACCCTTCAATCTGATACGTCATGTAGTACAGACGACTGTTCTCCTCTTTATGAATGACCTCCTCATCAGAAACTGCGGTGAGTGCCACAGGGTCCCAATTCACCATGCGTAGGCCTCGATAAATCATTCCTTTTTTATGGAGGTCTATGAAGACGTCTATAACCTGTGTGCTGCGCGTTTCATCTAATGTGAAAGCAGTTCTATCCCAATCGCAAGAGGCTCCTAAATGCCTGAGTTGCTCTAAGATAATACCACCGTATTCATCGGTCCAGTCCCAAGCATGTTTTAAAAAGTCTTCCCTACTGAGGTCCGATTTTTTAATGCCTTGTTCGCGCAATCGCTTCACCACTTTAGCCTCTGTAGCGATAGATGCGTGATCTGTACCCGGTACCCAACATGCATTTAAACCCAACATGCGTGCACGGCGAATGAGAACATCCTGAATCGTATTGTTCAGCATATGTCCCATGTGCAACTTACCAGTAACATTGGGAGGTGGAATAACGATGGTATAGGGCTCCTTTTCACTGACCTCAGCGTGGAAATAATTCTTTTCCAACCAATGGTTGTACCACTTTGATTCGATATCTCCTGGAGTATATTTCCCGATTTCGCGCATGAAGAATTAACTTAAGTAAGCTGCAAAAATACAAGGCTTAGCGCATTCCATGAACCCAGAGGCTAAGAGTTTGTTAAATTCCTTTGAAAGTGCTTAAACTACACTTACATTTGAACAAGTAAAATTCTATTAGCAGATTATGAAAAAGTTATTCCTAACATTATTTGTAGCCCTCTTTGGCTTTGTTGCACAGGCTCAAGAAGAAGCCGTTGACGGTGCGAAAATTGCATTCGAACAAAAAGTAATTAACTACGGAAAGGTAGAAAAAGGAGGAAACGGAACGCGCGTTTTTAAATTTATAAATGAAGGCACAGAGCCATTAGTATTAAATTCCGTTCGCGCATCTTGTGGTTGTACAACTCCAAAATGGACCCGTGAGCCTATCGCTCCTGGTACAGAAGGCGAAATCACCGTAAAATACGATACTAATAGAATGGGGAACTTCCACAAAACGGTTACGGTTCAGTCAAACGCCAGTAACAAAACGGTTGTCCTTACGATTAAAGGTCAGGTTATGAATCCTGAATCAAAGCCTTCAACCCCTACCAAGAAGGGCGGTAGCGTAATCGCAAATTAAGTTCAAAGGTGTGCGAGGTACACCTTCAAAGTTTCAAGAAAGCCCCGTATTTTTGCGGGGCTTTTTGCATTTAAAAATCACACATTATGCCGACTGTATCTAGAAAAGGTAAAGCAATGCCTTCAAGTCCTATTCGTAAACTGGTTCCTTTCGCAGAAGAAGCTGAACGCTCTGGAAAAAAAGTGTTTTATCTAAATATCGGTCAGCCCGATATACATACTCCAGAAGTAGCACAGCAAGCGATTAAACAAGCGGATATTCCAGTACTTGCGTACAGCCACAGTGCCGGATTCGCAAGTCTCAGATCTGGCCTTTCAAGATATTATCACGGAAAAAATCTTCCTGTATCCAGTGAAGAAATTATAGTGACTACAGGCGGTTCGGAGGCTTTACTTTTCACTTTCGGCTCTGCGATGGACGAAGGCGATGAAGTGATTATTCCCGAGCCATTTTATGCTAATTATAACGGTTTTGCTACGGCGAGTGGCGTAAAAGTCGTACCTGTAGAGGCGAATATTGAAAATGGCTTTGCCTTACCTCCGGTAAGCGCTTTTGAAGCGGCTATTACATCCAAAACAAAGGGAATACTCATCTGTAATCCGGGAAATCCAACCGGCTACCTTTATAGTATCGAAGAATTGGAACAACTCCGTGACATCGTCCTCAAACACGATCTATTTCTTATTGCAGATGAGGTCTACCGGGAATTCACTTACGATGGCGCGAAGCATTATTCTGTCTTAGCGATGGATGGATTGGAACAGCATGCAATAGTTGTGGACAGTTTTTCAAAGCGCTACAGCATGTGCGGTGCTCGAATTGGCTGTTTGGTAAGTAAAAATAAAATCTTCCTGGCTACAGCGATGAAATTTGCCCAAGCCAGACTTTCTCCTCCAACCTATGCGCAAATAGCGAGTGAAGCGGCTTTGAAGACCGCCCAATCGTATTTTGATGATGTAAACGCGGAATACGTGGAGCGCAGAAATGTTCTTGTTGACGGTTTAAATAGCATCGATGGAGTGTTTTGCCCGAAGCCAAAGGGTGCTTTTTATGCCGTAGCATCTTTCCCTGTAGAAAGCGCTGAGCACTTTGCAGAATGGCTGCTTAGCGAATTTGATCACCATGGAAAGACATTAATGATGGCTCCTGCTGCTGGTTTTTACGCGAAACCTGAATTGGGCAGACAACAAGCGAGACTTGCATATGTCTTAAATGTTAAAGACCTTAAGGAATGTATAGAGATCATCCGACACGCATTGCAGGTTTATCCTGGAACTATTAAATAATCATCCTTTGATTGTACAAATCAACAAGAGCCTAAAGGAACTCAACACCTTTGGAATAGATCACAAAGCGGAGCGCTTGATATGGGCCCACAGCAAGGAGGGAATCTTGAATTACGTAAGTCATCACGGTGCGCCTTCCCTTGTCCTGGGAGGGGGATCAAACATGTTGTTGACCCAAGATATTTCTGGTGACGTACTAAAGGTTGACATCCACGGTCGAAAAGTAGTTTACGAGGATGATGACCAGGTTCATATCAGGTTTGGTGCAGGCGAAAATTGGCACGAGATCGTACTCTGGACGTTAGATCAAGGGCTTGGAGGATTAGAAAACCTAAGTCTTATTCCAGGAAACTGCGGTACTGCACCGGTACAGAATATTGGTGCGTATGGCGTTGAACTTAAGGACTGCTTCATCTCTTGCGAGGGGGTACGTATCGACGAAAAACGCTTCTTTGAATTGGACCTTGAAGGCTGCGAATTTGGCTACAGGGACAGCATTTTTAAAAATGACTGGAAAGGTAAAGCCATTATTACTCGAATTACGTTGCGTTTGACCAAACACAATCACAAGCTTAGCCTAGATTATGGAGCGATAAAAGATGAATTGGCCGCGAAGGGTGTTGAGGAGCCTACTCCCAAGACCATTAGCGACGCAGTAGTGGCCATTCGAAAGAAAAAACTACCCGATCCAGCGGAGATAGGAAATAGCGGTTCATTCTTTAAAAACCCTGTGGTTCCCGAAGAGCTAGCAAATACACTTAAAGAGCGTTATCCTGACATGCCAATTTATACTGTGGATGGCGGTATTAAGATTGCCGCAGGCTGGCTGATTGAAAAAGCCGGTTGGAAAGGCTATAAAGATGGAGATGTGGGCGTACACAAGAATCAAGCATTGGTCTTAGTGAACTACGCCAATGCCACGGGAGCTGAAGTACTCGCTTTGGCCCACTCTGTTATTAGTAGCGTACAAGAGAAATTCGATATTGTACTGCAGGCAGAAGTGAACTTAATATGAGTAGATCCGTCGCTTTTCACACGCTGGGTTGCAAACTGAATTTCGCAGAAACCTCGACCATAGCTAAAGACTTTGATACGGCTGGATTCATCACCGTACCCTACAAAGAAAAAGCCGATGTGTATGTCATCAACACCTGCAGCGTTACTGAAAACGCGGACAGAGAGTGCCGAAATATCGTCGGACGTGCACTAAAAGCGAACCCCGATGGATTTATCGTGGTGGTTGGGTGTTATGCCCAATTAAAGCCTGAACAAATCATGGAAATGCCGGGCGTCGATCTCGTCTTAGGAGCTACCGAAAAATTTAATGTGACCCAGTTTTTAGGCGCCCTCGAAAAACAAGAAGGTCCGGCAGAAATCCACAGCTGTGAAATATCTGAAGCCAATTCTTTTGTGAGTTCCTACAGTGCTGGTGAANGAACACGAGCTTTTTTAAAAGTTCAAGACGGTTGCGATTATAAATGCACCTATTGTACCATTCCTCTCGCGCGCGGAATCTCACGTTCGGACACTTTAGAGAACGTGGTGAAAAATGCACAAGAAATTGCAGCGAAAGGCATACCTGAGATTGTACTCACCGGGGTAAATGTTGGGGATTATGGTAAAGGGGAATTTGGTAATAAGCGGCACGAGAATACGTTTTTAGAATTGGTTCAAGCACTAGACGAGCAGGTACCTGTGGAACGTATTCGTATCTCTTCTATCGAACCGAACCTTCTGCGGGATGAAATCATTACTTTCACAGGCGCGAGTAAAAAATTCGTTCCGCATTTTCACATCCCACTTCAAAGCGGTTCGGACGAAATTCTCAAGAAGATGAAACGGCGATACATGACCGCACTCTACAGGCAACGTGTGGCCGCTATACGAAAAGCCCATCCCAATGCGGGAATAGGCGTTGACGTCATCGTGGGTTTTCCTGGTGAAACAGAGGCACATTTTTTAGAGACCTACAACTTTATCAATGACCTAGATATAAGCTATTTACATGTGTTTACTTACAGTGAAAGAAATAACACCGCCGCTGCAGAGATGGACGGTGTTGTTCCTATCCCTGAGCGAAAACGCAGAAATAAGATGCTGCGTATATTGAGTGAAAAGAAAACACGCCTGTTCTACGAAAGTCAGTTAGGCACATCACGAGCTATCCTTTTTGAAAGCGAAAATCGTAACGGTTACATGTACGGATACACAGATAATTACGTTCGTGTAAAAACATTCTGGAACCCCGAATGGGCCAAACAAAATCAAAAGTTTCTCATTATCAAGCATTAACCATGATGGAATTATTATCTTAGAAGCACCTAAGAACGCCATTAATGCCACAGATTTTCATCGAATATAAGCCCCTTGTGGGTGAGGATGCTTTTATAAAGCATTGGCAGAAATGTCGGGCCTCACACGTGAAAGACGGTCTAGTTCACAATTCAGAATTGTATAAAATTAGAGAAGGTATGTTCCTTGGAATGATCGATTTCAATCCAGACCATAGAGAGCAAGTCCTCACACTCTACACGGATCATCACAAAGTTCAGAGTGGAATGCAAACCATTTGTAAAAGCATCCATTTTAAATACGCAGCCCTTCGAAAATAGCGAATGAACCTCCTCTCCATTACCAGCGCCGTTGAAGCTATTGCAAAGGAAGCCGGCGCCTTCCTTAGAATACAGCAAGCGGACTTTTCGCAAGAGCGTGTAAGTCTAAAAAGTCTCAATGCCTTAGTCAGCGATGTCGATGAGAATACAGAGCGATTGTTAGTCAATCGGCTTTCAGAATTAATTCCCCAAGCAGGTTTTTTAACTGAAGAAGAAACCACTAAGCAGGACATACAGAAGGAATGGGTTTGGATCATTGACCCACTCGATGGCACAACAAACTTTGTCCACGGCCTACCCATATACAGTGTATCAATAGCTTTAAAGCACAAAGATGAGTTAGTTATAGGTGTAGTCTACGAAATCGGTATGGATGAATGCTTTTCTGCCTATTCTGATGGCGGTGCAAGATTAAATGGCCAATCCATCCAGGTAACGGAAACGGATATGCTTGAAAACAGCCTATTGGCTACTGGATTTCCGTATTACGACTTTGAGCATATGGAAGGTTTCCAGAATACACTTGCCACTTTTTATAAATCCACGAGAGGATTACGTCGTATAGGTACTGCCGCAGTTGACCTTGCCTACACTTCATGCGGTCGATTTGACGGATATTTTGAATATGGTTTAAGCCCATGGGACGTTGCCGCTGGAATTGTGCTGGTCAGAGAAGCCGGAGGAATAATTTCAGACTTTAATGGCGGCCCAGAGGCTATTGCGTCTAAAAGCATTGTAGCAACGAACAAAAGACTCTACCCAAGCGTTTTAAAAGTAGTTCGTAAAAACATGGGCAATGCGTGAAGCTAGAGTATGGGTATTACCGGGATTAGGTGCCGATTCGAGGATTTTTCGAAATCTCGAATTCCCATGGTCTGCAACGTACTTAGAATGGATTCTCCCCGAGGAGGGCGAGTCCATATCTTCCTATTCTGATCGATTGTTGGCCCCGCATGATATTCAAGAGCACGATTTGCTTTTCGGATTCAGCCTTGGAGGAATTGTCGCGCAAGATTGGGCAAGTCGTCAACACGTACAGCGAGTGGTTTTACTGAATTCATTACACCACAATACACCTTTACGACCATTATTTAAACGTATTGCTGCCACAGGAGTACTCAATTGGGCTCCTGAAGGTAGTATTCGGAAGTTCATTTTCTTTATGGCTCGACTGAATAGTCGGCCTTCTGCTCATTTTGAAGGGGTATTAGAAATGATGGAGCAATTTCCTTGTGACTATTACCGTTGGGTACTAAAAGCTGTATTGCACTGGGATCGACCTACTCCCCTTTGTCCAGTAGATAGTGTGACCAGCGATTGGGATGTGGTTTTCCCTGAAGTTCAGCCATCAAACCGCAGCTGGACATTGAGCAATGCAACGCATTTAAGTTTTTTAACGCATGCAAGGGAAATATCGATCCTTTTGAAAGAAAAGGTCGACCCGATGCTTTCGTAAGCTTATCCTGCTATTTTTGGGGTATGCAAATCATTGAAACACCATTAGCAGGGTTGCTGCTTATCGAACCGCGCGTCTTTGGGGACAGTCGTGGCTATTTCTTTGAAAGTTACAATCGCGAAGTATTTGCCGCTCAAGGCATTACGGGAGAATTTGTGCAAGACAATGAAAGTTTATCTAACCGTGGGGTCGTACGTGGACTTCATTTCCAAGCACCACCGAAAGCGCAAGGGAAATTGGTCCGTGTACAACGCGGTAAGGTTTGGGACGTTGCTGTGGACATTCGTGAGGGTTCGCCTACCTATGGCGCGCATTATGGAGTTGAACTTAGCGGTGACAACAAACGAATGCTGTGGATCCCTCCTGGCTTCGCACACGGCTTCGCCACTCTGGAAAACGATACCGTATTTTTGTATAAATGCACCGATACATATAGTCCCGAACATGAAGGGAGCGTTTTATGGAATGACGCATCGCTTGGTATAGACTGGAAGATTGATAAGCCCATTTTAAGTGCAAAAGATCAGGTAGGAAATACCTTTACGGCCTTCAATTCGCCATTTACCTATGAAAAATAAAACGATTCTTATTGGGGCATTGGGTATTGCTCTTGCCTATGTTGGATTGAGAAGTGCTCAGTCAAATGAGACACCGCACCCCATAGAAGTTCGACCAAGCACGGTAAAGCCCTTTGAACTCCCTGAACAATTAAATTTTTCGGGTGAATCGCTACCCTTGAATATGATGGAGGTCAAAGAAAAATTGGACCGTGAAATTCTTGTGAATACTTATTGGCAGAGCAACAATCTGTTAATGCTAAAACGAAGTTCAAAATACTTTCCCATCATAGAGCCTATTCTTTCAAGAAATAGCATACCGAATGACTTTAAATACCTTGCCTTAATTGAAAGTGGACTTCAAAATGTTGTAAGTCCCGCGGGTGCGGCAGGATACTGGCAAATCATGAAGAGTACGGGTCGTGAAAATGGCCTTGAAATAAATAACGAAATTGATGAACGGTACCATATCGAAAAATCTACGCAAGTAGCCTGTGATTATTTGAACGAGGCTTACGAGCGTTTTGGGAATTGGACTTTAGCCGCAGCATCTTATAACATGGGAATGGCAGGAACAGCGCGACGGTTGGCAGAGCAAGGAGTAGAAAGTTATTATGACCTGCTTCTGAACGCTGAAACGGCGCGTTATGTGTACCGTGTTGCAGCAGTAAAGCACATTCATGAAAATCTCGAAGAATTCGGCTATGTTTATCATCAGGATCAGGGTTATTCTTTTCCCGAGATGGATACCATTTCTGTCAATACGAAGGTTACGGACTGGATCAGCTGGGCAAAAGCACAAGGAATAACCTATAACACGCTCAGAGTATACAATCCATGGATTCAAAGCCAGCAATTATCGAATTCCACAAACAAAGCATACCATATTTGGGTTCCTTCTAAATGAGCGAAAACATAGAAGTCTTTGGCGCGAGGGCGCACAACCTGCGCAACGTAGATGTTGCCATTCCTAGAAATAAATTGGTTGTAATTACCGGTCTAAGTGGATCGGGTAAAAGCTCATTAGCCTTCAATACCATTTATGCGGAAGGCCAACGCCGTTATATGGAGACTTTTAGCGCCTATGCCCGACAATTCTTAGGAAGTATGGAGCGACCGGAAGTCGATAAGATTGAAGGGCTCTCACCCGTAATTTCAATTGAACAAAAAACTACTTCGCGTAATCCTAGATCTACGGTAGGAACGGTAACGGAATTGAGTGATTTCCTTCGCTTGTTATTTGCCCGTGCATCGACGGCATACAGTTACAATACCGGCGAAAAGATGATTTCCTATTCTGATGCACAGATCGTGGAATTGATCGCTGAGCGCTATGTCGGTCGTAAAATTGCTGTTTTAGCGCCAGTTGTGCGGGCGCGGAAAGGTCATTACAGGGAGTTGTTTGAGCAGATTACGCGTATGGGCTTTATTCGGGCCCGTGTTGACGGCAAAGTGGTTGAGGTGAGTAGCGGATACCGTCTAGATCGATACAAAACGCACGATGTTGAAATCGTGGTAGATCGCATCATAGTAGCGGCGACTGCAGAGGCACGGATTGCGCAAAGCGTCGAAACTGCGATGAGTCATGGCAGTGGAACCATTGCAGTGTTAGATTTAGAGAGCGATGAATTAGCGTATTTCTCGAGACATCTTATGTGTCCGACGAGCGGTATAGCTTACCAGGAACCTGAACCTAATACTTTTTCATTCAACAGCCCGAAGGGCGCATGCCCCATGTGTGACGGACTCGGAACTACGAAACAGGTGAACCAACGAAAGTTGTTTCCGGATCCTAAGCAAACCATCAGAAAGGGCGGGATTGCGCCAGTCGGAGAATACAAGAAAAATTGGATGTTCAATCAACTCGAAATTATAGGGTTGAAACACAACTTCACGATGGATACCGCGGTTGAAGATATTCCTGAAGAGGCATTGGAAATCATTCTCAATGGTAGTAATGAAGTGATGACTATAGAACACAAAGCTATAGGCGTCACGAAAGAGTATAAATTGAACTTTGAAGGCATCATAAACTTCATCGAGGCCCAAGGTAAAGATGCGAAAAGCAGAAGTATACAGCGCTGGGCGGACGAATACATGGAAAATGTTATCTGTACCAAGTGTCATGGAGCACGTTTAAAAAAGGAAAGTCTTCACTTCAAAGTAGCGGGTCAAAGTATTTCTGAAGTAAGTACCCGAAGTTTAATTCACTTCGGTGAATGGATCGACTCCTTAGAGCAAAAATTGGGCTCAAAGGAATGGCAAATCGCTGAGGAAATTGTGAAAGAATTGCGTGCGCGGAGTTCATTCCTACTGAATGTTGGGTTGGGATATTTAAACCTAAATCGCAGTGCACGAAGCCTAAGCGGTGGTGAGGCTCAAAGAATACGATTGGCTACACAGATCGGATCGCAGTTAGTTAATGTATTATATATCCTTGATGAACCATCTATCGGCTTGCATCAACGTGATAATGCGCGACTCATCGATTCGTTGCAAAAATTAAGGGATATTGGTAACAGTGTGTTGGTTGTTGAGCATGACAAAGAAATGATCGAAACCGCCGATCACATTCTGGATATAGGTCCGCGTGCTGGCGTGCATGGTGGTTCTATTGTAGCTCAAGGAAATTTAACAGATATTCTGGGTAGTAATAGCATTACTGCGCAGTATCTAAATGGACAACTTGGGATCGGTGTACCTGAGATTCGTCGCAAACCCCAAGGTTGGATTGGACTTTATGGTGCAACAGGTAATAACCTTCAAAATGTTGATTTAAAAATTCCGTTGGGCGTTTTAACCTGTGTAACGGGCGTAAGTGGTAGTGGAAAATCTACTTTAATCAACGGTACCCTCTATCCTATTCTGAACCATATGATTTTCCGTGCGGTTGGGAAGCCGCAACCGTATAGGACTATTGAAGGATTTGAGAAAATCGATAAGATTATTGATATAGACCAAAGTCCTATTGGTCGAACACCGCGTTCAAACCCTGCCACTTATACCGGGGTATGGTCAGAAATTCGTCAGCTTTTCGCCGGACTCCCTGAGAGTAAAGTTCGTGGATATAAGCCGGGACGTTTCTCCTTCAATGTAAAAGGAGGCCGCTGCGAAACCTGTCAAGGTGGAGGTTTGCGTGTGATTGAGATGAATTTCTTACCGGATGTATATGTACATTGTGAAACTTGTCAAGGCAAGCGATTCAATCGCGAAACATTAGAAATCCGTTACAAAGGGAAAAGTATTTCAGACGTTTTGGACCTGAGTATAGAAGATGCATTACCGTTCTTCGAGCATGTTCCTAAAATCAATCAGAAGTTGCGTACATTAAAAGACGTAGGCTTGGGATACATTCGATTAGGACAACCGTCCACAACATTGAGCGGTGGTGAAGCTCAACGGGTTAAATTGGCCACCGAGCTTAGCAAGAAAGATACCGGTAACACCATGTATATTCTTGACGAACCTACTACTGGACTGCACTTCGAGGATGTTAAAGTGCTCATGGAAGTCATTCAAAGATTAGTAGAACATGGCAATACAGTGCTTATTATCGAGCACAACATGGATGTCATCAAACAAGCAGATCACATTGTCGACTTAGGACCGGAAGGTGGCTCAGGTGGTGGTAGAATCGTTGCGGAAGGCACTCCAGAAGAGGTCATAAAAATTGACGAAAGTATTACAGGCCAATTTTTAGCGGGCGAATTAGAATAATCCATCCGCACTTTTATGTATCTTATAGGTAAGAAACTATCTACCTATGAAGATTCATTCAAGAAAAACCTGGACCGAAATAAAATCAGAAGACAGTTGGGCATTATTCAAAATAATGTCAGAATTCGTACATGGCTATGAAAGTCTAAGTCGAATAGGACCTTGTGTAAGCATTTTCGGCTCAGCACGAAACACCACTGAACCACGCTATTTAGACGCAGCTACAGAAATTGCACGCCAGCTCACAAGTAAAGGCTTCGGAATTATCACCGGTGGCGGTCCCGGAATAATGGAAGCGGCAAATAAAGGCGCACAACTGGGCAAAGGTCCAAGTGTAGGATTAAACATTGATTTGCCCTTTGAACAAAACAGCAACCCATTTATCGATCATGATAAAAATTTAGACTTTGACTATTTCTTCGCTAGAAAAGTCATGTTTGTAAAGTACAGCCAAGCCTTTGTGGTTATGCCTGGGGGATTTGGAACGCTTGATGAACTCTTCGAAGCTATTACGTTGGTCCAAACGAAAAAAATTGATCAATTTCCTATAATTCTTTTTGGTGGCGATTTTTGGGAAGGCTTAAAGCAGTGGATTGAAAACACGCTCAAAGCGACAGGTAAAATCAGTCCCAAAGACACAGATCTTATCCAAATCGCGAACAGTGAGGACGAAGTGGTCGGAATCATTGAAGATTTCTACAAGACTAAAGGATTCACCACGAATTTCTAATGCTCTCGATTTTATGGTAGAAGCACTACCGGAAACGTTTTCGCTTGCGATCCCCATTGCACACGGAGGTAATAAGTACCATGTGCATACTTATTTTTTAACGTAATCGAATCCTTCAATAGAAGTCCTTCTTCTAGCCTTCTTCCATTGCCGTCAATAAGTTGATACGCACCGTCTTCAACACCGGTTAATTGAAATGTTCCGTTGTTGGGGTTTGGCTGTAATACTATTGCAGAATGAGCTGCATCTTGAGTACCAACATTATTCACATTAAGCAAAGATATTTTTAGCGTATCGAAGACACCTGCTTGCCACTGGAAAGCAGACTTATGAGTAACGAATCCTGCCAGTTTTACGCTTATGGAATCCAATACGGACAGGTGTGTACCCGCATTTGCCAATCCATCAATACTGCTTTGTAACGTATCGCTGGCAATATCGAACACGATATCAGCATTACTCAACGG
>JGI20152J14361_10000788_pt1 | contig 22078 bp, 19 predicted proteins | sample COG_02_FD_14361 | JGI IMG/M metagenome (IMG submission 14361)
GTCGTCAGGTATCTTTCGCCGGTATCAGCTAGCATTGCGAGGATCACCGACCCCGGCTTTGCACGTTCGGCAACCCCCATCGCCACGGCGACAGTTGCACCGCCTGAAATACCGGTCAAAATCCCCTCGCGTTGCGCCAACTTTTTAGCCCAAGCGATGCCGTCGGCACCCGTAACTGGGATTAACTCATCGTAGCCGCCGCTACAAAACCTAACAAAACCAGCGTGGGAATATATGAATAGTAGTATGGCGTTTTTATACTACTTTTGAAACTAAAAAAGACGCCTAAAGCGTCTTCTAAGTCGTTGATTACATTCAACAATTGCTGGTGGGTGGTACAGGGTTCGAACCTGTGACCCCTGCCGTGTGAAGGCAGTGCTCTACCACTGAGCTAACCACCCAACTAGCCTTCTATTATAGCTTGGGTTTGGTCCGTTTTTTGTGATTGCGTGCGCTCCCACACACTGCCTTGTTCGCAGGCCTTATTGAGTTCACCCAGCACGCGGTCATGGGCAGCCAGTTCGCTGTCGTTGGCTTTGAGTACGGGTAAGTCAAAGCTGCTGAGGTCTATGCGCAGGGTCTGCCCCGCCTCGCCGCTGGGGCTGTCGCCCACTTCTATCAGCAAGGCGTCTTGGCCTCGGGTCATGTTGACGTAAACGTCGGCCAACAGCTCGGCGTCTAGCAAGGCGCCGTGCAGGGTGCGTCCTGAGTTGTCGACTTCTAGTCGATCACACAGCGCATCTAGGCTGTTACGCTTACCTGGGAACAGGTCTTTGGCCATCGCCAAGCTGTCAATGACGTTGCCCACCAATTGCTTGACGGGCGGCATGCCCAGGCGCTCAAACTCCTTGTTTAAGAAGCCAACGTCAAAAGGGGCGTTGTGAATGATGAGCTCGGCGCCACGAAGGTAGTCGGCTAACTCTTGCGCAATGGCCGCAAACTTGGGCTTGTCTTGCAAAAAATCATTGCTAATGCCGTGCACCTTGAGAGCCTCTTCGTGGCTGTCGCGCTCAGGGTTGACGTAGAGGTGCAGGTTGCGGCCTGTGGGCTTGCGCTGATCGAGCTCCACACAACCGATCTCTATGATTCGATCACCATCTGCTGCAGATAGCCCGGTGGTTTCAGTGTCTAAAACAATTTGGCGCATGGGTGTCAGTCTAGATCGCCTGGCAATTTAATGGTTTTCTTTGGCGTGATTGATGGAGTACTTGGGAATTTCTACCACCAAGTCAGCTTGACCCAAGATCACCTGGCAACTCAGGCGCGATTGCGGCTCTAGACCCCACGCGCGGTCCAACATGTCTTCTTCGCCCTCCTCTGGCTCATCAAGACTAGCGCCTCCTTCACGTACCAACACGTGACAGGTGGTGCAAGCACAGCTCATTTCACAGGCGTGCTCAATATTGATGTGGTTATCCAGCATGGCCTCACAAATCGAGGTGCCGGCGGATGCGTTAATGCTGATGCCGTCGGGGCAATACTCTGAGTGCGGTAGGATTTTAATGATGGGCATACAAATACAAATAATAGTTAAGTGGGTGGGGGTTGCGGCCCCATCAGACCGCGTTGAGATTTTTTCCAGCAAGTGCTTGGGTAATGCCCCGATTCATTCGGGCGGCTGCAAAGGGCTCGGTCGCATCAGCAAGGGCTTTGGTTTGCGCTTCGATGTAGGCGGCGTCGTTGCTGTGCTCAACGCCCTTTAGTTGCACCATAAGCGCGTCAATATGCGCGCGGTCAGCCGAGCTTAACAGGTCACCATCGGCGTCGAGCGCGCTTTGAGTTGCCAAGACCATGCGCTGCGCGTCCACACGTGCTTCGACGACCGCGCGGGCCTGTATGTCTTGCTCGGCGGTGGCGTAGCTGTCACGCAGCATATCGGCAATTTGGTCATCGGACAGGCCGTAGCTGGGCTTGACGTCAATGTGGGCTTTTACGCCAGAGCCTGTCTCTACCGCATCCACTTGCAACATCCCATCGGCGTCAACCGTAAAGCTCACACGAATACGAGCGACACCCGCCGCCATTGGCGGGATACCACGCAACTCGAAACGGGCCAAGCTGCGGCAGTCGGCAACCAAGTCACGCTCGCCCTGCACCACATGCAAGGCCAAGGCGGTTTGGCCATCTTTAAACGTGGTGAAGTCTTGAGCGCGTGCCGTCGGAATGGTGCTGTTGCGCGGGACAATGCGCTCGACCAAGCCGCCCATGGTCTCAATGCCCAAAGACAGCGGAATCACGTCAAGCAACAGCAAGGCATCGCCACTGTGGTTGCCTGCTAATTGATTGGCCTGAATGGCCGCGCCCAACGCCACCACCTCGTCAGGATTGAGGTTAGTCAGTGGCGCTTTGCCAAAGAGCTTGGCCACCGCGTCACGCACGACAGGCATGCGGGTGGAGCCGCCGACCATGACAACCCCTTCGATACCATCGTTTTCTAACTCCGCGTCGCGCAGCGCACGGCGAACTGCCTGCACAGTACGTTGCGTGAGCGCACTGGTCGCCGCAGCAAAGGCCTCACGGGTGATCTCAATATGGAGGTCGCCCACCTCAAGTGGGCAAGCCAACGTCGCACTCTGCACGGCGTCGCCAGACAGAGCTTCCTTGCACCGCCGCGCGGCGGCATAGAGGCTGGCTTTGTCTTCTGCGGAGAGCGCCTCGGGCGTAGGCGCTTGTGCGCCTAGACCTTGAGTGAGGGCGATATGGGCCAGCGCACGGTCGTAGTCGTCGCCACCCAATGCCGAATCGCCGCCAGTGGCAAGCACCTCAAACACGCCTTCAGTTAAACGCAAAATGGAAATATCAAAGGTGCCACCACCCAAGTCATACACAGCAAACAGCCCTTCGCTATGTTGATCTAAGCCATAGGCAATGGCCGCGGCAGTCGGCTCGTTAATCAGGCGTAAGACGTTGATACCGGCGAGTTGCGCGGCGTCTTTGGTTGCTTGACGCTGGGCGTCATCGAAATAGGCGGGTACGGTAATGACGGCACCAAAGAGGTCGTCGTCAAAGCTGTCTTCCGCACGGAAACGCAAGGTGGCGAGTATTTCAGCGCTAATTTCTACGGGCGACTTCTCTCCCGCACGCGTATCTACGCTGGCCATGCCCGCGGTGTCTACGACGCGGTAAGGCAGGTTGTCCACGTTGTGCACGTCAGCGCGCACACGTCCCATGAGGCGCTTGACAGAGGCGATGGTGTTGGCGGGGTCGGCAGCCTCGCCACTCAAAGCGTCGTAACCAATCGTCCGGCCACTGCCCTCACCTGTGTAGCGCACCACGCTGGGTAACAGCACGCGACCCGACGTATCGGGTAAACATTCGGCAACACCGTTGCGCACGCTAGCCACCAAGGAGTGGGTGGTACCTAAGTCAATGCCCACGGCAATGCGGCGCTGGTGCGGGTCTGGGGATTGACCCGGTTCGGAAATTTGTAAGAGAGCCATGGGTTCGGGTGTTTAAGGGTTGGTAGCGTCAGTGAGCGCGTCAATTTGTTGGTTAACGTCTTTAGAAAAACGCTCAATAAACATGAGGGCGCGAATAGCCCCCACCGCCACTGCGGTATCGCCATCGCGGTCAAAAGCTTGCTCGGCAATGGAGAGCCACTCCCCCTTCAGGGTACGGGTTTGATCGGCCAAGTCCTCGAGCTCAGAGAGGTCGCCTTGCGCATCATCTAAGGCTTCACGCCATGCCATTTGTTGCATGAGAAACGCAGCGGGCATTGCGGTGTTGTCTTCCGCGTTGATAGGGGCGCCGCGCAGTTCACTCAGATAGGCGCCGCGGCTAATAGGCAGGCGCAGGCGCTGATAGGCCTCGTTAACGCGCACAGACCACTGCATAGCAAGCCGCTTGGTGGCGGCATCGGCGGCGACAAAATTATCGGGATGGGTTTGCGCTTGCAACGCCTTCCAGCGTTGACTGATGAGGGCGCTATCTACTTTGAATTGTTCGGGAATATCGAACAGCTGAAAGTCATTGGCCTGCAGTGATATGGGCGCTTCAGCGGTCATCAGATCCGGAACGACTCGCCGCAACCGCAGCGGTCACGCTCGTTGGGGTTGCTGAATTTAAACCCCTCGTTTAGCCCCTCACGAACGAAGTCGAGCTGGGTTCCCTCCAGATAGGCCAAGCTTTTGGGATCAATCAAAATCTTAATGCCTTGATCCTCAAACTCAACATCTTCGGGCGCTACATCGTCGGCGTACTCTAGGGTGTAGGCCAAGCCAGAGCAACCCGTGGTTTTGACGCCCAAACGCACGCCAACACCTTTGCCTCGGCGTCCGAGGTAGCGTGTTACGTGCTTTGCAGCGGCTTCTGTCATCGTGACGGCCATGGGGTACTTTCGGTGAGGGTTACGCGCTGACGTGCTTCTTTTTGTAGTCGTCAACGGCTGCCTTGATAGCGTCTTCGGCCAAGATAGAGCAGTGAATCTTGACAGGTGGCAGTGCCAACTCTTCAGCAATTTCACTGTTCTTTAGCGCAGCGGCTTGGTCAAGGGTCTTGCCTTTGACCCACTCGGTTACGAGTGAGCTAGAGGCAATGGCCGAGCCACAACCGTAGGTCTTAAAGCGCGCATCTTCAATGATGCCCGTCTCTGGGTTGACCTTGATTTGGAGCTTCATCACGTCGCCACAAGCAGGCGCGCCGACCATGCCGGTACCCACGGTATCGTCGCCTTTTTCAAAGCTACCGACGTTGCGGGGGTTTTCGTAATGCTCGACTACTTTTTCTGAATAAGCCATATCGTTTCCTCGTTGAATTCGTGTTTTATTAGTGTGCTGCCCACTGGATAGTGGATAGATCGACGCCATCTTTAAACATTTCCCACAGCGGTGAGAGCTCACGTAATTTTTCTACGTTCGCTTTAATGGTTTCTATGGCGTAGTCAATTTCAGCCTCTGTGGTCCAGCGGCCAATGGTCATGCGCAAACTGCTGTGGGCCAACTCGTCGCTACGGCCTAAAGCTCGCAATACGTAGCTGGGCTCTAAGCTGGCAGAGGTACAAGCTGAACCACTGGAAACGGCCATACCCTTGATGCCCATAATCAACGACTCACCCTCAACATAATTGAAGCTCATGTTCAGGTTATGCGGCACGCGCTGGTCTTTGTGTCCGTTGATGAAGACTTCTTCGATCTGAGACAAGCCAGCCAATAAACGATCTTGCAAGGCCTTGATGCGCAGATTCTCTTCTGCCATTTCTTCCTTGGCAATGCGATAGGCCTCTCCCATACCAACGCACTGATGGGTTGGCAACGTGCCCGAGCGCATACCGCGCTCGTGACCACCGCCGTGCATTTGCGCCTCAATACGAATACGTGGCTTGCGACGCACGTACAAGGCACCGATGCCCTTGGGGCCGTAGGTCTTGTGTGAGGTCAGGCTCATGAGGTCAACGGGGAGCGTGCTCAAGTCAATATCCACGCGCCCAGTTGCCTGCGCGGCGTCAACGTGGAAGAACACACCCTTTTCGCGACAAATCGCACCGATCGACGCAATGTCTTGGACCACGCCAATTTCATTGTTCACGAACATCACGCTGGCCAAAATGGTGTCGGGCCGAATGGCTGCTCGGAAGGCGTCTAGGTTTAGAAGACCATCCTCTTGCACATCCATGTAGGTGACCTCAAAGCCTTGACGCTCTAACTCACGGCAGGTGTCGAGCACGGCTTTATGCTCAGTTTTAACGGTAATGAGGTGCTTGCCCTTACCTTTGTAAAACTGTGCTGCGCCTTTGATGGCGAGGTTGTTGGACTCGGTTGCGCCGCTGGTCCAAACGATTTCGCGCGGGTCTGCATTAATGAGTGCCGCGATCTGCCCGCGGGCGTTCTCAACGGCAGCCTCCGCCTCCCAGCCCCACGCATGGCTGCGTGACGCGGGGTTGCCAAAGTGCTCGTACAACCAAGGCACCATCGCGTCGACCACCCGTGGGTCGCAAGGGTTGGTGGCGCTGTAGTCCATGTAGACCGGAAAATGGGGAGTACTCATACTGGGGTGCCGTTTAAATGGGGTTAATGTAAATGCAATGCGGGCTGAGGTGACACAAAGGGGCTATACAAGGGGGCTATAGCGCGCTTACGACACCTCTGCCCCCAAATTGCATCAGCTCTTTGCCATAGAAGCGGCCAGCGCAAACACGGAGTTAGGCCCCGTGACGCGCACAGGCTTCAGGGTAGGGTTGGCAGAGATGGCACGCTTGATCACGGGCGTGCTTTCGATCTCAACACCCTTGGCGATTTGCTCGTTCACCAGCTTTTGCAGATTGACAGAATCGAGGAAGTCGACCATGCGTTCGTTGAGGGACGCCCACAGCTCATGGGTCATGCAACGCGCGCCTTCGCCTAGGCAATTTTCTTTGCCGCTGCACTGCGTGGCATCAATGGGCTCATCAACGGAGACGATGATGTCAGCAACCGTAATGGTGTCAGCCTTGCGTGCCAGTGTGTAGCCGCCGCCGGGCCCACGCGTGGACTCAACCAAGCTATGGCGACGTAACTTGCCGAACAGTTGCTCTAAATACGACAGTGAGATTTGCTGACGCTGGCTAATGGCCGCCAAGGTAACAGGACCGTTATTTTGGCGCAGAGCCAAATCAATCATGGCGGTAACCGCAAATCGGCCTTTGGTAGTAAGACGCATAACAAACTCCTTTTGGGGGGTTGAACCAGGTGCGAGGGGTATACCCCGCTCCTGCGATCAGCTGGTGCGCTTGCGCTTCCCAACTGATTTGGTCAAGTATACCAAAATTGTCCTAGCGTTTTACTCAACATTACAAACCATGGGGTTTTTGCTGTGGACAAATCCGTCTTTTTGGTGTGTTTCCGTCTTTTTTAAGCTCAAATTGTCGCCAAATAAGTCTTAAACGACAATCACCCGAACAACCCCTTTGCTTACAGCCCCATGATGTTGTCGTGCGTTTGGGCCCCAAAGGCTTGGGCACGTAATTGTCCGAGTTGGTCACGCACATGGGCAGCCTTCTCAAACTCAAGGTCTTTGGCGTGGGTCATCATGAGCTTCTCTAGGCGTTTGATTTCACGCGCAACGTCTTTCTCGCTCATGGCATCCAGCTCGGCTTGACGCTGGCTGTCGCGCTCCAGCTTTTCGGCCTCTTGGCCTGCTTTTTCGCTGTAGACGCCATCAATCAGGTCTTTAATCCGTTTGAGCACCGTGCGAGGGGTGATTCCGTTGGCCTCGTTGTGGGCCTCTTGCTTGCCTCGGCGGCGATCGGTTTCTGCAATCGCACGCGACATAGAGTCGGTCATCTTGTCGGCGTACAAAATGGCGCGCCCGTTCACGTTACGCGCGGCGCGACCAATCGTCTGTATGAGTGAGCGCTCAGAGCGTAAGAAACCCTCTTTGTCAGCGTCCAAAATGGCAACCAAGGACACCTCGGGCAAGTCAATACCCTCGCGCAACAGGTTGATACCCACCAGCACGTCGAACTCGCCCAAGCGCAGGTCGCGCAAAATCTCCACCCGCTCCACGGTGTCAACATCCGAGTGCAGGTAGCGCACCTTGACCCCGTTCTCGCTTAAGTAGTCAGTTAACTGCTCAGCCATGCGCTTAGTCAACGTGGTGATGAGCACGCGTTCGTTCTTCTCAACTCGCAGGCGAATCTCTTGCAATACATCATCGACCTGGGTCGTTGCTGGGCGAACCTCGACGTGCGGATCGACCAACCCCGTTGGGCGTACGACCTGTTCCACAATCTGGCCCGATCGTTCACGCTCGAAATTGCCGGGGGTGGCGGAAACGAAGACCGTCTGTCGCATGCGCTGCTGAAATTCCTCGAACTTGAGGGGTCGGTTATCCAGCGCAGAGGGCAAACGAAAGCCGTATTCCACCAAGGTGGTTTTGCGGGCACGGTCGCCGTTGTACATGCCGCCAAATTGACCCGTCAGCACGTGGCTCTCATCCAAGAACATGAGCGCATCGGGTGGCAAGTAGTCGGTGAGGGTGGCCGGCGGCTCACCTGGCTGAGCGCCGCTCAAGTGGCGCGAGTAGTTCTCAATGCCTTTGCAGTGCCCCACTTCTGACAACATCTCCAGGTCAAACCGGGTGCGCTGCTCAAGGCGCTGTACCTCCACGAGCTTATTCATGCCGGTGAGCTCACCAAGGCGCGAGCGCAGCTCGTCTTTGATGGCCTCGATAGCGGTGAGCACTTTCTCACGCGGGGTCACGTAGTGGCTGCTGGGGTAAACGGTGAAGCGGGCAATTTTCTGTTTGACGCGACCGGTCAGGGGATCAAACAGCTGCAGGGTTTCCAGCTCGTCATCAAACAACTCTAGGCGCACGGCGAGCTCCGAATGCTCGGCGGGAAAGATATCAATGGTGTCGCCGCGCACGCGGAAGGTGCCACGGGAGAAGTCAACGTCGTTGCGCTGGTATTGCATGCGCACCAGTTGTCCGATGACCTCGCGTTGGTCTAGCTTGTCACCTGCACGCAAAAGCATGACCATCTTGTGATAACTCTGCGGATCGCCAATGCCGTAGATCGCCGAGACAGTGGCCACCACCACCACGTCGCGCCGCTCCAAAATGCTCTTGGTACAAGACAAACGCATCTGCTCAATGTGCTCGTTGATGGACGAGTCTTTCTCAATGAACAAGTCACGCTGCGGCACATAGGCCTCGGGCTGGTAATAGTCGTAATAGCTGACAAAGTATTCCACCGCATTGTGTGGAAAAAACTCTCGAAACTCGGCGTACAACTGCGCCGCCAATGTTTTGTTAGGCGCGTACACAATGGCGGGTCTGCCCATTCGCGCAATGGTCTGCGCCATGGTGTAGGTCTTGCCCGAGCCGGTGACACCGAGCAGGGTTTGAAACATCTCGCCGTTCTCTATACCGTCAACCAACTGCTCGATGGCCGCAGGTTGATCGCCCGCAGGCGGGAAGGGTTCGAAAAGCTCAAATGGCGAATCGGGAAAGCGCACAAAACGACCCGCCTCATGCTGCGCATCGGCCGCGGCTTGCGTGGCCTGCGAGGAAGCGGCGATAACTTTTTCGATGGGCGAGGTGTCCGGGCGCTGAGCCATTTTTAAGAAAGTGTTGGTTTATGGATTAACCGTGTATTGTGACGCGCTTATGACATGCCGTCTTTGCGCAAAAGCCGAGGCAAGCACACGGGAGGCGTTAAAATCTGGGGTTTGTCCCTGACACTTCACCCCCATCTTCTCTTCCCTTCCAAGGTAGTTTCATGTCATTGTTCTCCGCCATCGAAATGGCCCCCCGCGACCCTATCTTGGGTCTGATCGAGCAATTTTCCGCAGATAGCAACCCCAACAAGGTCAATCTCGGCGTGGGTGTTTACTACGACGACTCGGGGAAATTGCCCTTACTCAAGTGCGTGCAAGCCGCGGAGGCGCAAATTATGGGCACGCCCAAGGCGCGTGGCTACCTGCCAATTGACGGCATTGCCGCCTACGACGGTGCCGTGAAGGGCTTGGTCTTTGGCACCAACAGCGAGGCGGTTCAGTCAGATCGTGTGGCCACGATTCAAGCCATCGGTGGCACCGGCGGACTCAAAGTGGGCGCTGACTTCTTGCGTCGCCTAGGTACCAGCGACACCGTTTTGATTAGCGACCCGAGCTGGGAAAACCACCGCGCCTTATTCACGGCCGCCGGCTTTCAAGTCGGCACCTACCCGTACTACGACGCCGACAAGCGTGGCATCAACTTTGAAGGCATGTTGGCTGGCTTAAAGGCCGCAGCGGCGGGCACCGTTGTGGTGTTGCACGCCTGCTGTCATAACCCTACGGGCTACGACATTACCCCCGAACAGTGGGACCAAGTGGTCGCTGTCGTGAAAGAAAAGCAGCTGACGCCGTTCTTAGACATGGCTTACCAAGGCTTTGGCTTTGGTATCCAAGAAGACGGCGCCGTGATTCAAAAATTTGTCGATGCCGGCCTTACCTTCTTGGTATCCACATCGTTTTCTAAGAGCTTTAGCCTGTACGGCGAGCGCGTGGGCGCATTGAGCGTGCTGTGTACCGACAAAGCCGAAGCGGCCAAGGTGCTCAGCCAACTCAAAATCACCATACGGACCAACTACTCCAACCCCCCTATTCACGGCGGCTCGGTGGTTGCCACGGTGCTGGGCACCCCGGAGTTGCGTGCCCAATGGGAAGTGGAGTTGGCTGAAATGCGCGACCGCATCAAAACCATGCGTAAAACACTGGTTGATGGCCTCAAGGCCGCAGGTGTGACCCAAGATATGTCATTTATCACGCAGCAGATTGGCATGTTTAGCTACTCGGGGCTGACCAAAGACCAGATGGTGCGCTTGCGCACAGAGTTTGGCGTGTACGGTACCGATACCGGTCGCATGTGTGTGGCCGCAATGAACAGCAAAAACATTGACCATGTTTGCCGCTCAGTGGCGGCAGTGGTTTAAGGCGCCTAGCCTTTAAAAGGCCCTCGCGAGAGGGCTTTTTAGTTTCTAAAACCTGCAGGGTGCAAGCGGGTGGTCAAGACGGTGCGCAGCTAGGGTGCGCAGGTATTTAGGAGCCTTGAATCGTTGGCGACCGGGGTTTCTGTCGTTAAAGCATCACAGACAGGCATAGCCGCCTATTCGCATCACGAGAGGCCTAGCCAAAACGGCAATCGGCTGTTATATTGCAGTGCAGCAATTCAATAGGAAATTCCACCATGCTTTACCAAATTTACGATACGCAACGCGCCCTGATGGAGCCCTTTGCAGATTTGGCACAAGCCACCGCGAGAGCCCTGAGCAATCCCCTCACACCCATGGGTAACTCGCCGATGGCGCACCGTATGGCGGCGGGTTACGAATTGTTGTACCGCTTGGGTAAAGACTACGAAAAGCCAAATTTTGACATCCGTACCGTGACGGTTGGCGACACCGAAGTGGCTGTGCAAGAGCGCATTGTGAAATCAAAGCCGTTTTGTGACTTGCTGCGCTTCAAGCGCTTTAGCGATAGCGAGGCCGTGTTGCGAGACATGCACAAGCAGCCAGTGGTGCTGATTGTGGCGCCCTTGTCCGGCCACTACGCGACGCTACTGCGCGATACCGTGCGCACCATGCTAACGGGTCACAAGGTCTACATCACCGATTGGCGCAATGCCCGCTTGGTGCCTGAGGAGGACGGCGCTTTCCACTTAGACGACTACGTCAACTATGTGCAAGAGTTCATTCGCGACCTGCAGGCCGAATACGGGAACTGCCATGTGATGAGCGTGTGTCAGCCTACCGTACCGGTGATGGCGGCCATCTCGTTAATGGCGTCACGCGGCGAGAAAATACCGACCTCTATGGTCATGATGGGCGGCCCCATCGATGCACGTCGTAGCCCCACTGCGGTCAATACGCTGGCCACAACGCATTCAATTGAATGGTTTGAGAACAATGTAATTTACCGTGTGCCCGGAACGTTCGCAGGCGCCGGGCGCCGTGTTTATCCTGGCTTCTTGCAGCACACTGGCTTTGTGGCCATGAACCCCGACCGCCATGCACAAAGTCACTACGATTACTTTGAGCAACTCATGAAGGGTGATGAGGCCAGTGCCGAAGCACATCGCCGCTTTTATGACGAGTACAACGCGGTACTCGACATGGACGCGGACTACTACCTAGAGACCATTCAAGTGGTATTCCAAGACTTCAGCTTGGTTGAGGGTACTTGGGACGTTCGCAACGAAGCGGGCAAGCTTGAGCGTGTACGCCCAGCGGACATTACCCAGTGCGCCCTACTAACGATTGAGGGCGAGTTGGATGACATTTCTGGCTCGGGCCAGACCGCAGCGGCTCACGATCTGTGCGCGGCCATACCCAAGAAGAGCAAGCGTCACTTAGAGGTTGCCGGCGCGGGCCATTTCGGTATTTTTGCCGGTAGCCGCTGGCGCAAAGTGGTGTACCCGGAAGTGCAGGCGTTTATTTTGTCGGCACAAGGCGGGCAGACGGTGGTAGCCAAAGAGGCCAGTGCACCCAAGGTCAAGGCTATGGTGAAGGCAACGGTCAAGGCCGCAGCAAAACCCAAGGCAACGGTGAAAGCCAAGGCAACAGCAACCAAAGTTGCCGCTAAAAAGGCCGCGAAGTAATCGGGTCAGCAAGCCATGCAAACGATATCCCCACGCGTGATGGCTATTCATCAGGCATTGCCCCAAACGCAATGCACGCGTTGTGGCTATCCGGACTGCATGGCTTACGCGCAGGCAATTGATCAGGGCGAGGCCGCCATTAACCAATGCCCGCCCGGTGGTCAAGAAGGGGTGGCCCGGTTGGCCGCAGTAACCGGTCACGCTGAGCAAGCGCTGAATGCGGACAACGGTTACGAGGGGCCACTGACGGTGGCGATCATCGAGGAGGCGTGGTGCATTGGCTGCACCTTGTGCATCAAAGCCTGTCCTGTAGATGCCATCATCGGTACCAACAAGGCGATGCATACCGTCCTCGAGCAAGACTGCACTGGCTGTGAGCTGTGTATTCCGGCTTGTCCTGTTGACTGCATTAGCTTAGACAGCGTGTCGGGGTCTCGCACCGGTTGGGCGGCATGGTCTCAAACGCAAGCCGATAGCGCGCTGACGCGCTATACCGCCAGAAACGAACGTTTGGCCCGTGAGGAGACAGAGCACCACGCTCGCCTTGAGGCCAAAGCACAGGATAAGCTAGCCAACTTAGCTGAGGCCAGTAAGATCACCGACCCCGTCGCTTTAGATCAGAAGCGCCAGGTGGTTGCGGCGGCTATCGCACGCGCCAAGGCGGCGAGAGAAGCGACGCTCAATCGTCCGTCGATTGACCGCCCGCAGTAACCCCGGCGGCCACATCCGGATCGCCCAGCACCAAATCCCGCGCTAATTTTCTGAGCAAGTGACGCTCACCCGTCGTTAGTGGGCGGTTAAGCTCATCGCGCCCTGCACTGAGCAAGGTGCGGTCAACGTCTTGCGGTAGACCACGCGCATGGGGGACCGTTTCGCGCAAGTCATCCCGCTCATGGCTATCGCACTTATCCCACCAAGCCTGCGCCACCTCTTGCATGGTTTTGCTGGCGTCGATAGAAGGTGCCAAGGTATCTGCGCCCGCTTTACCCGCACCGGCACTCGCCGCTTGCGTCAACTCGCCGCGCGCCACAATAATGCGGCGGTCGCCTGCACGAACCAAGCGTGCCAAGTCCGGTTCATTTTTCGAGAACGTGGCAAAGTTTTGCACACTTTCATCGCAGAGCGTGTGCACGCGCATGCCACTCAGGCGGGCTTCGTCAATGGCGGCAATGAGGCGCTCGTCATCTGACGCGATCACAACGTGTACGCAACCGCCGCGTTGGGCAAGCGCGTTGAGATCACGCACCATCGCTGACAACGTGGGGCCGCCTTCGTTGTGCAGGTCATTGGCAACCAATCGCACGCACTGGTCATCAACCAACATGCCGTCATCGCTCTCGGTATACCAATAGGTGCGCACCAGTTGGGCGTGCACGCCTGCGTTAGGTAGGGCTTGCGCCAACACGCTCGCAAAGGCACTGCGATTCATTAAGCCGTTGGGTTTGCCACTGAGCCAGCCCACGTAGCGCGCGTCAACCAAGGCCATACATGTCGGCAGGCTGTGACGCATAGGTGTCTGGTGGCCACTGTGCGCACTGTTGTGATTGTTGTGGTTGCTGGTGTGGCTGTGCGAACGGAAGGGACGCGGTGCGCCAGCATTGAAATTGTTTTGATCCATCACGATAGGTATTTAGCTAATTAATAAAAGAACATCCGAGCCTTGCGTGCATTCAGCCTCGTGCTGAACCCAAGAAAAACCAAAACGTTTGAAACGAAATTTTTAAGGCCAACGCTTGTAAAGGAACGCTAACCTCAACTGCGCGCAAAAGGCTCGCAGCGTGTCTAATGAAATGACCGGGGGATGCTATCCATCCGCATCCTCGAATAAGGCGTCTCGGTAACTACAAAAAAGATGTTAATTACCAAAACAAGCATAGTGTAGCGAATTTATCAAATCCTTGTCAGCGCCAACCGGACAGCTGCGCTCGCTCACACCATTTTGGAGAAGGCATCCACTACGGCGGGCGGTGCCTGAACCAACTCAATCAGCACACCCTCACCCGCAATGGGGAAGGCGTCATTCGACTTGGGGTGCAGGAAACAAATGTCAAACCCCGCGGCCCCCACACGAATACCCCCAGGCGCAAAGCGCACGCCCTGCGCTGTTAACCAGTCAACCGCTTTGGGCAGATCATCAATCCAAAGCCCGACATGATTCAGTGGTGTGGTGTGGACCGCTGGCTTTTTCTCAGGGTCTATGGGTTGCATCAAGTCGACTTCCACCTTAAAGGGCCCCACCCCCATCGCGCAGATGTCCTCATCAACGTTTTCACGCTCGCTTTGGAAGTTGCCCGTGACCTCCAGCCCCAACATGTCGACCCACAAGCGCCGCAAGCGTTGCTTATCCGGCCCGCCAATAGCGATTTGCTGTATGCCTAGGACTTTGAATGGACGTTGCATACCGTCGCTCACTCGAACTCAATAATCGGTTGGTCAACCACCAGGCTCTCGCCCTTCGTTGCGACGACCTTGCCCACCACCCCATAGGCACTGGCAAACAAAACGTTTTCCATCTTCATGGCCTCAATAACGGCAACGCGCTCGCCGGCTTGCACCTTCTGTCCTGGCTCAACCAAAATATCAACCAAGAGGCCTGGCATCGGCGAGAGCACGAACTTACTCATGTCCGGCAACGCTTTGTAGGGCATGGTTGCGTGAAGGGTCGCCATGCGCGGCGAGATCACCATCACCTCTATCTTGGTGCCGTTGTGCTGGACGACGAGTGCCAAGGGATTACGGCGACTGCCACGGTCTACTTGCGCCGTAAACGGCGCGCCATTGCATTCGCCGCTGATGATGCCGTCACTGATGCGAGAACCGCTGGAGATGTCGTAGGTCTTGCCATCAATGGTGACGCGTGCAACGCCAACCTCACCACCAATTTCATCAATGTGCACCGGTACATGGCGGTTTTTGCCACCGACACCCATCACGATACCCACGTAGTCTTGACCTAACTTCACGCCATACCCCGGCAATTGCCCTGTAATTTGAGCCGTGCGCTCGCGTGACTTTCGGCGAATGAATGACGCCACAGCCACCAAGAAATTAGGGTCATCATGCGGCACGTCCTCGGCCACAAAACCGTGGCTGTAATGCTCGGCAATAAACCCTGTATTGAAGTCACCACTGACAAACTGGCGGTGGGCCAGCAACGCCGCTTGGAAGGGAATGTTACTGCTTACACCTCGGATAACAAAGCCGTTCAGCGCTTCGCGCATTTTCTCAATAGCGTCTTGGCGGTCGTTGCCGTGCACGATGAGCTTGGCAATCATCGAGTCGTAGTACATGGGAATCTCGCCCCCCTCGTACACACCGGTATCGACGCGCACACCGAGCGTGCTCGCGGTGTCCGCTTGAAACATGGTTTGCTCAGGCGGGCGAAACTTAACCAGTCGTCCCGTGCTGGGCAAGAAATTGCGGAAGGGGTCTTCGGCGTTGATACGACACTCAATAGACCAGCCGTTGCGCTTCACATCCGCCTGCTTGATTGCCAGCGGCTCTCCCGCAGCAACACGGATCATGATCTCAACCAAATCAAGACCCGTGATCGCTTCCGTTACTGGGTGCTCCACTTGCAAGCGGGTATTCATTTCAAGGAAATAAAAACTTTGATCCTTACCAACCACAAACTCAACGGTACCCGCGCTTTGGTAGCTGACTGCCTTGGATAAAGCGACCGCCTGTTCGCCCATCGCCTTGCGCGTGGCATCGCTGATGAACGGCGATGGCGCCTCCTCAATCACTTTTTGGTGACGACGCTGAATGGAGCACTCACGCTCATTCAGGTACACCACATTGCCCTGGCTGTCGCCGACCACCTGAATCTCAATGTGGCGGGGCTCTTCAACAAACTTTTCAATAAACACGCGGTCATCACCAAAGCTATTGCGCGCCTCGTTGCGGCAACTGGTAAAACCTTCAAAGGCCTCAGCCTCTGAGAATGCGACACGCAAGCCCTTACCGCCACCGCCGGCACTGGCCTTGATCATGACGGGATAGCCAATGTCATTGGCGATTTTGACGGCGGTCTCTGCGTCTTCAATGGCATCGTTCCAACCGGGAATGGTATTGACACCCGCGGCCTTCGCCAGTTTCTTAGAAGCAATCTTGTCACCCATGGCCGCAATGGCCGCATGCTTGGGTCCAATAAATACAATGCCCTGCTCTTCGACCTTGCGAGAAAACGCTTCGTTCTCACTCAAAAAGCCGTAGCCCGGGTGCACCGCTTCTGCGCCTGTACGCTTACAGGCCTCAATGATGACGTCGCCGAGCAAGTAGCTCTCGCGGCTAGGCGCCGCGCCAATGTGTACCGCCTCATCGGCAAGCTGAACATGGCGGGCGTCCTTATCCGCATCGGAATACACCGCCACCGTGGCGATGCCCATTTTCTTGGCGGTAGCAATCACGCGGCAAGCAATCTCACCCCGGTTGGCAATCAAAATCTTTTTAAACATGCAGTTACTCCAAATAAACAATCATTAACGTCGTACAGGGCATTCGCGCTTAGAGCGGAATGTTGCCGTGCTTGCGCCAGGGGTTGGTCACTTGTTTGTCTTTTAGCATCACCAAGCTGCGGCAAATGCGCTTACGCGTGTTGTGCGGCAAGATGACGTCGTCAATGTAGCCGCGCTTAGCCGCCACAAAGGGGTTGGCAAAACGGGCTTTGTACTCGGCCTCTCGGGCCGCGAGCTTTTCAGGGTCGTTTTTATCTTCGCGGAAGATGATTTCAACCGCGCCTTTTGCGCCCATCACCGCAATTTCGGCATTNGGCCACGCAAAGTTCACATCACCGCGTAGGTGCTTTGAGGCCATCACGTCATACGCGCCACCGTAGGCCTTACGGGTGATTACCGTGATTTTCGGCACCGTGCATTCGGCGTAGGCATAAAGCAGCTTGGCACCGTGCTTGATGATGCCACCGTACTCTTGACTGGTGCCCGGCATGAAACCTGGGACATCGACAAACGTAATCACGGGGATATTGAAGGCATCGCAGAAACGCACAAAGCGCGCCGCTTTGATGGAGCTCTTGATGTCCAAGCAACCCGCCAACACCAACGGCTGGTTGGCGACGATGCCAACGGTCTGTCCGTCCATACGGGCAAAACCAATCAGGATGTTTTTCGCGTACTCGGGCTGCAGCTCAAAGAAATCGCCATCGTCCACCACCTTGGTAATGAGTTCGTGCATGTCATACGCCTTGTTGGCGTTGTCAGGTACGAGGGTGTCTAGACTGTGTTCCACACGTTCGGCGGGGTCGCCGCTGGGGCGAACCGGCGCCTTTTCGCGGTTAGACAGCGGCAGGTAGTTGTACAAACGACGCAACATGAGCAGCGCTTCCACGTCGTTCTCAAACGCCATGTCGGCCACACCGCTCTTGGTGGTGTGCGTGATGGCGCCACCCAAATCTTCGGCACTCACCTCCTCATGCGTTACGGTCTTGACGACCTCTGGCCCGGTGACAAACATGTATGAGCTGTCTTTCACCATGAAGATGAAGTCGGTCATGGCGGGGCTGTAAACCGCGCCACCCGCAGATGGGCCCATGATCATGCTGATCTGCGGCACCACGCCACTGGCCAATACGTTGCGCTGGAATACCTCGGCATAGCCACCCAAAGAAGCCACGCCCTCTTGAATACGTGCACCGCCAGAATCATTGAGGCCGATGACAGGCGCCCCCACCTTCATGGCTTGGTCCATGACCTTGCAGATTTTCTCGGCATGGGCCTCAGACAACGCGCCACCAAACACCGTGAAGTCTTGGCTGTAAACGAAGACCAAGCGCCCGTTGATCATGCCGTAACCGGTCACGACACCGTCCCCAGGAATTTTGTTTTCTTCCATACCGAAGTCGGTGCAACGGTGTTCAACAAACATGTCCCACTCTTCAAAGGTGCCTTCGTCGAGCAAAACCTCTAGACGCTCACGCGCTGTCAACTTGCCCTTGCCGTGCTGAGCGGCGATACGTTTTTCGCCACCGCCTAGGCGGGCCTCCTCGCGCTTGCGTTCTAGTTGTGCAACGATGCTTGGCATAAGATCAGTCCTTATTTTGTTCAAATATTATGTGGTTCACACCTCAGGCGGCTGGCGCCCGGCGTGCAATAGCGTGCGCGCGGCAACCGATGCGGGCACCGTACCCGCAATCACCTGCGCCGTCAGCTCGGCGAGCTGGGCACGTACCTGTGGGTTTGTCTGAAAAGCTTGGTTCAAGCCGACGTGGATGCGCTCCCACATCCACGCTTTAGCTTGCTGGGCGCGACGCTTTTCTTTCTGCGTGTTCGCGCTTTGCAAGGCATTAAATTGCAGCACGGCAGACCAAAATGCCTCAATACCTGTTTGCTTGAGTGCACTCAGGGGCAGCACCTGCGGATGCCATTGGTTGGCATCATGGTGTACGTTATCCGGGTTACCGTGCAAGCCGAAAAGGCGCAATGCGCTGGTAATTTGAGCCTCTGCGCGGGTCGCTGCATTGGGATCGATATCGGCCTTGTTGATCAGAACCAAGTCGGCCAACTCCATCACACCCTTCTTGATCGCTTGCAGGTCATCGCCCGCATTGGGCAATTGCATGAGCACAAACATGTCCGTCATATTGGCCACAGCCGTTTCGCTCTGACCGACGCCCACGGTCTCAACAATCACAACGTCGTAGCCGGCGGCTTCGCACACCAGCATGGCCTCGCGTGTCTTCTCAGTCACGCCGCCCAAGGTCCCGCTAGACGGACTGGGGCGAATAAACGCCTGTGTGTGCACGGAGAGATGCTCCATGCGCGTTTTGTCGCCGAGAATACTGCCGCCAGAAACCGTTGATGAGGGGTCTACCGCCAAGACCGCGACGCGATGGCCTCGGCTAATGAGGTGCAGGCCCAAAGCCTCAATAAAGGTGCTCTTGCCCACNCCGGGCACGCCACTCAGACCCAAGCGCACGGCCTGCCCTGTGTGCGGCAGTAACGCGGTCAACAGCGCATCNGCCACAACCCTGTGGTCCGCACGGGTGGACTCCAGCAAGGTGATGGCCTTGGCCATGGCACGACGCTGAGCCATGGCGTTTTCGGGACGCACAATGGCTTGCGTATATGCAGCGGCGGTGAGGGGTAAAGCGTTCAAGCGCGACAACCTAAATACGTGTGAAGCCGCAGGGCTTAGGTTTGCGCGGCGCGGATTTGCTCCAGCACATCTTTCGCGCTGGCGGGAATGGGGGTACCGGGGCCATAAATGCCCTTCACACCGGCCTCGTACAAAAACTCGTAATCTTTTCGTGGAATAACGCCACCGACAAACACAATGATGTCATCTGCACCTTGGCGTCTCAACTCGTCAATGATGGCTGGCACCAACGTCTTGTGACCCGCAGCGAGCGTAGAGACACCGAGCGCGTGCACGTCGTTTTCAATGGCTTGGCGCGCGCATTCCTCAGGGGTCTGAAACAGTGGCCCCATGTCCACATCAAAGCCCAGATCAGCAAATGCGGTGGCCACCACCTTGGCACCACGGTCATGGCCGTCTTGACCCAGTTTGGCGATCATCACGCGTGGCCGACGCCCGAAGGCGTCGCCAAACGCGGCTATTTCAGTTTTGAGAGCATCCCAGCCCTCCGCGGAATCATAGGCAGCAGCGTACACACCAGTCACCTTTTGTGTATCGGCGCGGTGGCGCCCAAAAACAGTTTCTAAGGCATCACTCACCTCGCCCACCGTGGCACGCAGGCGCATAGCATCAATGCTCAGAGCTAAGAGGTTACCCTCGCCCGATTCTGCACTTGCCGTGAGGGCATCTAAGGCCTTCTGCACGGCGGCGCTGTCGCGGCTGGCGCGTATGGCTTTGAGCTGCTCAATTTGTCCATCACGCACTCTCACGTTGTCGACCTCTAAGGTGTCGACCGCGTCTTCTTTGTCTAGCTTGTATTTATTGACCCCAACAATCACGTCTTTGCCAGAGTCAATGCGGGCCTGCTTCTCAGCCGCACTGGCTTCGATTTTCAGCTTGGCCCAACCACTATCCACCGCCTTGGTCATACCGCCCATGGCGTTCACTTCTTCAATAATGGCCCACGCCTTGTCGGCCATTTCTTGCGTCAAGGACTCCATCATGTAGGAGCCAGCCCAGGGGTCAACCACGCTGGTAATGTGCGTTTCTTCTTGAATGATCAACTGCGTGTTGCGCGCAATACGCGAACTGAACTCAGTCGGTAAGGCAATCGCCTCGTCAAAGCTGTTGGTGTGCAGGCTCTGCGTGCCACCAAAGACAGCGGCCATCGCCTCAATGGTGGTCCGCACCACGTTGTTATAGGGGTCTTGCTCTGTCAGCGACCATCCCGATGTTTGGCTGTGGGTGCGCAACATGAGGCTCTTGGGCTCTTTGGCACCAAAGCCGGTCATGATGCGGCACCACAGCAGGCGCGCAGCACGCATTTTGGCAACTTCTAAATAGAAGTTCATCCCGACGGCCCAAAAGAAAGACAGTCGCGGGGCGAAGTCGTCAACGTTTAAACCCGTAGCAATGGCGGTTTTTACATACTCCGCGCCGTCGGCGAGGGTGAACGCCATCTCAAGCGCTTGGTTGGCGCCCGCTTCCTGCATGTGGTAGCCGGAGATGGAGATGGAGTTAAACCGAGGCATGTTCTGCGCGGTGTGCCCAATGATGTCGCCAATAATGCGCATGCTCGGCTCGGGCGGGTAGATGTAGGTGTTGCGCACCATGAACTCCTTCAGAATGTCGTTCTGAATGGTTCCGGACAACTGGGCTTGCGACACCCCCTGCTCCTCAGCCGCCACGACATAACCTGCAAGCACGGGTAGGACCGCACCGTTCATGGTCATGGAGACACTGACTTTGTCCAGCGGTATGCCGTCAAACAAGACCTTCATGTCTTCCACGCTGTCAATGGCGACGCCCGCCTTGCCAACGTCGCCTGTCACGCGCGGGTGGTCGCTGTCGTAGCCACGATGGGTCGCGAGGTCAAAGGCAACGCTCACCCCTTGACCGCCAGCGGCCAAGGCCTTTCGGTAAAAGGCGTTGGATTCGGTCGCCGTCGAAAAGCCGGCGTACTGGCGGATCGTCCAAGGCCGGACCGCGTACATGGTCGCTTGGGGACCACGGATATACGGTGCAAAGCCCGGCAAGGTATTGGTATGTGGCAAATCAGCGGTGTCTTCGGCCGTATACAACGGCTTGACAACGATGCCCTCAGGCGTATCCCAATTGAGCGTGCTGAGCGGCTTGCCTTTTAGAGACTTTTCAGCCGCCTTCTGCCAGTCGCTTGTTGAAGGAGCAGGAAACTCGGGGGGACGATCAGTCTGGGGATCTTGGCTCATGTGTTCACTCGAAATAAAAGCGGCAAGGCAGGTTTTGTATAGCGTGTCAGACAGTCTAGCAACCCGCAAGCGTGTGATGCAGGGACAACGCTCTGAATTCTACATCATTCATAATTATGAATTCAGAATTACATTTGCAGTATGATGTAGATTCAATCGCCCACCTACTCGCTCGATATGTCCGAACTCGCCCTCAAACAACGCGCCCTCTACCTTGATGTCGCTGAGTTGTTGCGCCAACGTATCTACAACCGCGAGTTGGCCCCGGGTAGCTGGATTGATGAATTACGTATTGCTGAGAATATGGGCATCAGTCGCACGCCGCTGAGAGAAGCCCTCAAGGTATTGGCTAGCGAAGGGCTGGTCACGATGAAGGTCCGGCGCGGCGCCTACGTGACCGAGGTCTCACCTGCCGATCTGCAGCAGGTCTACCACCTGCTTTGCTTGCTAGAGAGCGATGCCGCGGCCGTGGTTGCGCGTGACGCCGATTTGCCTCAAAAGGCGGAGCTAAAGCCTTGCACGCCAAAATGGTGGATAGCCAGACAGATACACGCCGATTTTTCGAGCTAAACGAGCAGTTTCATATGCGTATTCTGGAGTTGGCCGATAACCGTTGGCGTATCCAAGTGGTCAACGACCTGCGCAAGGTAATGAAAGTTAACCGGCAGTCATCGCTGTTAAAGGATGGCCGTGTTGCGGCATCT
>JGI20152J14361_10000790_pt1 | contig 22059 bp, 23 predicted proteins | sample COG_02_FD_14361 | JGI IMG/M metagenome (IMG submission 14361)
GTTTTTCGCTATTGGTACAAACGGCCTCATTTCGATACATCAAAATGGGCTGTCAATGATACGGTTTCTTGCCGTTGCGGCGTTGGAAACTGAGGGTGTCGTGAATTTCGTCAGATAGAGATTTCAACTGACCATCCTCAACATCGCGATGGATTGTATCCGCAGGCCCGCTTCCGAATGCGGACATTGACTAGGGGAGATAGAATGACAGCAAGGTCCGCAAAGCTGACCTTGGCATAAATATGATTTAGCTCAAAAACATCTGACATGGCATCCAATATTGGGCGACACCATCATTGCATGGATACAAGAAATTCACTGTTTCGGGCCAACGCTGGGCGACATCTCACAAATTTCGACTTCGATCTACCGGTGCACAGTTTGTGTACATGTTGTGCACGGATTGTGTACGCCGATTTGGGCTTTCGAAACCCGACTTTTGTCGTTAGCGTCCGCGTATGATTTCAAACAGTATATCTACAAATGACGCGCATAAACTGCCGCGTTGGCGTCATCCAGTTGTGTTGCTGGGCTTGATGGCTTTTGCCATGCAAATGGGCTTCGCGACATGGTCTGCACTGCTCAATAATTTCGTTCATGAACGCGCTGGTTTTGACGGTTCAGACCTCGGCTGGCTCCAAAGTATCCGCGAGGTTCCGGGCTTTTTCGCCGTGGCTGTTATCGTCGTTCTTTGGTTCATGCGCGAACAGATGTTGGCGATGGTTTCCTTGGTCATGTTGGGCCTTGCCGTGGGCGTCACAGCGTGGTTTCCCACCTTTGGTGGATTGCTGCTGACAACCTTCATTTCAAGCCTTGGTTTCCACTACTACGAGACGGTAAAACAAAGCCTTGAATTACAATGGATTCCCAAGGATCGCGCACCGCAAACGCTTGGTTGGTTGTTGTCCGTTGGGTCGGCTGGATCGCTGATTGCCTATGGCGGTATTATGATCGCATGGCGCTTTTTTTGGTGGGATTACAATGCGTTATACATGATGGGCGGGGGCGTTTGTGTCGCTGTGGCCCTGTTCGGATTCTTCGCATACCCACGGTTCCACGGGCCAACCCCTCAGAACACAAAATTCGTGATGCGCAAACGGTATTGGCTGTTCTATGTGTTGCAATTCATGGCAGGTGCACGGCGTCAAATTTTTCTCGTTTTTGCCGCCTTTATGATGGTCGAACGTTTTGGTTTTCAGGTCCACGAAGTCACCGCCTTGTTCTTGATAAACTACGTCGCCAACATGTTTTTAGGCCCCATCATCGGCGGCGTCATCGGGCGTTTTGGCGAACGCAATGCCTTGGTGTTCGAATACATCGGATTGACAGCAATCTTCCTTGCATATGGCGGCATCTATGTCTTTGGTTGGGGCGTAACTTTGGCGGCTGGATTGTACGTTCTAGACCACATGTTTTTCGGCCTTTCAATCGCACAAAAAACCTACTTCCAAAAAATAGCAGACCCCGCAGATATCGCCCCCACAGCCGCCGTGGCCTTCACAATCAACCACATCGGCGCGGTCGTACTTCCAGCGATCTTGGGTTACCTATGGCTGACCTCCCCCGCCTCTGTATTCGGGGTGGCCGCTTTTATCGCATTGATTTCGTTGCTTTTATCACTATGTATTCCACGTCATCCAGCACCAGACTTCGAAACAGTTTTCGCAAAACCTCATTGAATAGGCCCATCAAATGAAACGCCAAGCACGCTTTGTAACGGGTTCGACCATGCGCCACGTGGCCGTGATGACATCCACAGGAATGATAGGTTTAACCTTCATGTTCTTGGTTGATGCCATCACGTTGTTCTGGGTGTCAAAACTGGACAACGAGAGCTTTATGGCCGCGATGGGATTTGCATGGAGCGTTCAGTTTTTTACCATATCCGTGGCAATCGCATTTATGATCGCGGCAACAGCCTTGGTATCGCGTTCNTTGGGTGCCGAAAATTGGGAAGATGCGCGCAAACAGACATCAGTTTCAGCATTGCTAACTGTGGTGGCGCTTACATTGTCAGTTGTTGCATTGTTGATGTTCAGAGACCAGATTTTAACCGCAGTCGGGGCTACAGGCGAAACGCGTAAAGTTGCATCTGATTTTCTGTTGGTATCGGTGCCAAGCTTGCCGATTATGGCACTTGGCATGATCGGTTCCGCTGTTCTGCGCGCTGAAGGTGATGGCGTGAGATCGATGATGGTTACAGTGTCGTCGGGGATCACTGCGGCGATTGTTGATCCGTTGTTGATTTTTGGTTTAGACATGGGCGTACAGGGCGCGGCTTGGGGGGTATTAATCGCACGGACCACCTCTGCTTTCCTCGCCATATACTTCGTGATCGCTGTTAAAGATTTGGCAGGGCGCATTACATTCACCGACATCAAACGCTGGTATTTACCGTTCACAATGATTGCGGTGCCAACGATTTTGACGCAGATGGCGTCGCCGACGGGGAACCTGCTGGCAACGAGTGTTATTGCTGATTTTGGTGAAGCAGCGGTCGCTGGCTGGGCCGTGTTGGGACGTATCACTGTTGTGGCATTTGGCGGGGTTTTCGCGTTGTCTGGTGCAATTGGCGGTATTGTTGGACAGAATTTTGGTGCAGGTGAATTTGGCAGAGTGCGCGATGCGTATCGTGATGCGCTTCTTTTTTCCACAGGCTACGTTTTGGTCGTTTGGGCAATTCTAGCATTACTGACCCCTTTTATTATTGGGGCTTTCAGTTTGTCGGACGACGCGGCGGATGTAGTGACCGCATTTAATTATGTGGCGGCGGGCAGTTTTGCTTTTGCAGGCGCATTATATGTGTCTAATGCATCATTTAACAATCTAGGCCGACCACTGTATTCAACGCTGTTTAATTGGATCAAAGACGGCGCATTGATGTTGCCATTGTGTATCTGGGGCGCCAGTATTTATGGTGCACAGGGCGTTATTTACGGTCAAGGTGCCGCTTGGGTCATCGCGGGTCTTGCCAGCGCAATCTTTGGCTGGCGCTTTATCGGCCAAGTCGAGGCACGGACCGCAAAATCACGCAATGGTGCATTGCGAAAACAGTGATTTACGATAAGTTATCGCCAACAACAGGAGAGCCAAATGTTTTTCACCAAACGCCCCGTCGAAGTACCCAACGCTTCATCTGCATTGTCAGGTCGCGACCAAGCCATTGAGACAGCTTCTAAGCACTTTGTGTTAGGAACCCCAATCAAGGGGCCAATTCCTGATGGGTTCGAACAAGCAATGTTTGGTATGGGCTGTTTTTGGGGTGTAGAACGCATCTTTTGGCAGATAGAGGGCGTTTGGACGTCCGCAGTTGGATATGCTGGCGGCCACACTCCGAATGCAACATACGAAGAAGTGTGTTCAGGTAAAACGGGCCATAACGAGGTTGTTTGGGTTGTCTTTGATCCATCTGTCGTTAGCTATGAAACATTGCTGAAAACATTCTGGGAAGGTCACAACCCAACGCAAGGTATGCGCCAAGGAAACGACCAAGGTACGCAATACCGTTCAGGTATCTATTTTTACAATGTGGATCAACGTATGGCGGCATTTGCCAGTAAGAACCTGTATCAACAACGTCTGGATGCCAGCGGTATGGGGACGATTACATCTGAGATTTTGGATGCAACAGAACTGTTTTATGCGGAAACATATCACCAACAATACTTAGCAAAAAATACAGATGGATATTGTGGTATCGGTGGTACGGGCGTCACCTGTCCAATTGGTGTGGGTGCTTGACCCTTTGGGTGATCTGACTTATCGCCAAACCAAATAGATTTGGGGGGCGAGATGCCAACATTTACCGCACTGACCACACTTGCTGGAAAAGACGCCGCTGAAGAACTTGGTTTGGCGCTTGAAAACTTGGATTCCGCGCCATACGGCATTGGGGTCTTTGAAATCGAAGACGGTTCTGGATTGTACGAAGTTGGTGGATATTTCATCGATGCGCCCGAAGAAATTGCATTGCTTATTTTGACAACGGCTTATGGTGCGAAACCATTTGTTGTGTCCAAAGTTCCCGACAAAGACTGGGTTGCCGAAGTACGCCGTGAATTGGCACCGGTCGCTGCGGGTCGTTTTTTCGTTTATGGCGCACATGATGCGGACCAAGTTCCAGATGACTGTATGCCCTTGTTAATCGAGGCGGCGATGGCGTTCGGAACTGGTCATCATGGCACCACCAAGGGCTGTTTGACTGCGTTAGATACATTATCCCAACAGGGGTTTGTTGGTAAAAACGTGATCGACGTTGGGTGTGGCACGGCCGTGTTGGCAATGGGTGCAGCATTGTTGTGGCCGGGTAAGGTTCTGGCTAGTGATATCGACGAGATTGCAACAGAAACATCCAAAGCAAATGCAACTGCGAACAATTTGGGCGATCGTATTGATGTCGTCACATGCGCGGGTTTTGATCATCCTGATTTGTTGGCGCAAGCGCCCTATGATTTGATTTTGGCCAATATTCTTAAGGGGCCGCTGATTGCCTTGGCCCCAGATATGGGAAAAAATTGTGCAAGCGGTGGTCATGCGATTCTGTCTGGTATTTTAAACCCTCAGGCCGAGGCGGTGATCGAAGCGTACGAGGATGAATCTTTTGAGCTGATCGACCACACAAAATTGGGTGAATGGACGACACTGACCCTGCGAAAAGCTTAACATGCGGAGATTTTGCCGCTAAGCTTTTGCAAAAGGGGGACGCATGTCAAACGATAACCGAGAAGACTTTCACAAACGACTGGCCTCTTTGGGTGAAAAGCCCAATGTCCAAGCACGAGTGCCGCGCACAGACCGTGTCGGAATATATGATTTTGACGAAGAGAAACGACGCCAAAGTGCCAAATTTCCTTGGCGTCGCTTGATTGCATGGGTTTTGATTGGCATCGTCGGATTGATTCTAATCAAAGCGTTTACCGTGAATAAAATGGGTGAAGAATCGTATCAAGCACGTTTGGTCGAATTGCGCGCCGGCGATGGTTGGGAGCCATATGCCGCCATTGTTGTTGGCCGCGATCCGTTAATGATGTTGTTTGAAAGGCTTTTGTTTTCTGGTGGCAATGACCCTGAAACGACAAACGCCCCAGAAACAAGTTCCGAGGCGTCTGATAATGCGAATGAATAATAGGTTTGTGACCTATTAGAAGTTGTGGATGTCACCGCGTGTCAAACCGATGTCTGCCAATTCACGTGCAGTCAATTTTGACAATTCGTTTTTAGTTACGCGTGCTTGGTTCCAAGTGATCGCTGCGTTAACGATGTTTTCCAAAGCGTTTGTTGCGCGAAAGATTGCAACTGCGCCGAAAGGTTGTGAAGCTGTGTTTTGGTAAGTAGCCATGATAAAGTTCCTTTTATCAGTGAATGTTTCGTTGTTGCCCTCTATCTAGCTTCCACCATCGGGCATTACCAATGCTGGTTCTGCATTGCCGAAATGCAAAAAACGCATAGGCGAATGTTCTTGAACTTTTGAACCATCAACCTACGAAACAAATTCATCACTTGGCGAATGTTCTTGTTTCGTGCTATGCCTGTGAAAAAAGCAGGGCAGGCAAATGCGTGTAATTGGAATTGATCCGGGTCTTCGAAACTTGGGCTGGGGTATTGTTGATGTTGCTGGCACGAAAATGGGCCATGTGGCGAACGGTGTTTGTAAATCTTCAACGGGAACATTGGCTGAACGGTTGCGTGAATTGCATGAACAGTTGACCCATGTGATTTATACACATCAGCCGACGACATCGGCAGTGGAAAAAACCTTTGTGAACAAAGATGGGGCAGGGACGCTGAAATTGGGTCAAGCACGGGGTATTTGTTTGCTGGTTCCCGCGCAGGCTGGATTGGATGTTGCCGAATACGCCCCCAATACCATTAAGAAAGTTGTCGTTGGCGTTGGCCACGCGGATAAAAAACAAGTTGAACATATGGTGAAAATGCAATTGCCAAAAGTGACCTTTGCAGGCCCAGATGCTGTTGATGCATTAGCCATTGCGATGTGTCACGCGCATCATGCGCAATTTTCTGGAAAACTAGACGCAGCATTAGCGCGCGCGCAGGGGGCCGCATGATTGGAAAAATAACAGGGCGTGTTGATTATCGCGGCACCGATCATGTTTTGGTTGATGTCCAAGGTGTTGGATATCTGGTCTATTGTTCGGAACGCACGTTGGCAGGGCTGCCAGGACGTGGTGGGGTTGTGGCGCTGTATACCGATATGTTGGTGCGCGAAGATAATTTGCAATTGTTTGGTTTTACGACGCTGGCGGACAAAGAATGGCATAAACTGTTGACCACGGTACAAGGCGTTGGTGCAAAGGCCGCATTAGCGATTGCGTCAACTTTGGGAACAGATGGGGTTTCGCGTGCGATTGCTTTGGGTGATGTGACGGCAATTAAATCGGCCCAAGGTGTTGGCCCAAAAATTGCCCAACGCGTTGTGACCGAACTGAAAGATAAAGCGCCTAAAATTATGGCGATGGGCGGGCAGGGCTCTGCGCAAGTCGAAGCCGATGAAAGCGTTGTAATCGATGTGCAGACACCCATAGATATGCCAAGGGTCGCACCAACGTCGCAACCTGCGGCTGGCGCACAAGCAGATGCGTTGTCTGCGTTAATCAACCTTGGCTATGGACACGGTGATGCGGCTGCGGCAGTTGCACAAGCCAGCGGCGAAGTTTCTGATGCGGGGTCCTCTGCACTTATCAAAGCGGCATTGAAACTCTTGGCCCCGACGGGTTGATAGGATAATGCAAGATATGACGAATTCTGATCCTACCTTACGTCCAGAACCATTGGTTGATGATATGGACCGTGCGTTGCGCCCCCAATCACTTGATGAGTTCACAGGACAAGCCGGTGCGCGTGCAAACCTTAAGGTATTTATCGAAAGTGCTAAGAAACGCGGTCAAGCGATGGATCACACGTTGTTTTATGGACCACCGGGTTTGGGAAAGACCACTTTGGCCCAAATTATATCCAAAGAACTGGGTGTGAATTTTCGCATGACTTCGGGGCCAGTATTGGCCAAAGCTGGTGATCTTGCGGCCATTCTAACGAATTTAGAAGAGCGGGATGTACTGTTTATCGACGAAATTCACCGTTTAAATCCGGTCGTAGAAGAAGTTTTATATCCAGCATTAGAAGATTTTGAATTGGATTTAATGATTGGCGAAGGTCCAGCGGCACGGTCTGTTCGTATTGATTTACAACCGTTTACCTTGGTTGGTGCAACCACACGTTTAGGTTTGTTAACAACGCCATTGCGGGATCGGTTTGGCATTCCTGTTCGGTTGGAGTTTTATACTGTCGAAGAGCTTTGTTCGATTGTTGAGCGTGGCGCCCGTTTGATGAACGTACCAATCAGCCCTGAAGGCGCGAAAGAAATTGCAAGACGTGCACGTGGCACACCACGTATCGCAGGCCGTTTGTTGCGCCGTGTCGTGGATTTTGCGACCGTCGAAGGTGATGGCACAATATCAAAAGAATTGGCCGACAGCTCGCTGACACGACTTGGTGTGGACGATCTTGGACTTGATAGTGCTGATCGTCGATATTTAAAGATGTTGGCGGACAATTACGGTGGCGGACCTGTTGGCGTGGAAACAATTTCTGCTGGCTTGTCCGAGGCACGAGATGCAATCGAGGAGGTTGTTGAACCTTATTTGTTGCAACAGGGCTTAATTCAACGTACGCCGCGTGGGCGAATGTTGGCACAAAAAGCGTGGATGCATTTGGGGTTAGACGCGCCAAGAAGGCCAAACCAAAACGAATTATTTGAAGGTGGAAAATGACCGATACGGCACTGAGCGCAGAAAAAATTGAAACATTATTTACACACCCCGATGGTGTTTTTAGGTTTGCGCGATGGAACCGACCAATCGTTCCAATTGTGTTTGGTGTTGACGATGAAACACTGGCGCATTTAAAAACGGCCATTGTTACGACAGTTGGGGTGACCGGAACAAATATTGCGGAAACTGACCCAGAACTCGGTGCGAATTTCATGTGGTTCTTTTGCCAAGATTGGGATGAGATTTTAGCAGTGCCCGATTTAGAAGGCTTGATCCCCGATTTAAAAACCCAAATAGCACGCCTGCAAACGACAACGACGAAAACTTTCCGAATATTTGCGTTCGACAATGATGGCAGTATTAAAATGTGTATTCAACTGATCAAAGTGGCCGAGGAAACGGCCGAAATGTCGATACAGACACTCGCTACTGGCGAAACATATCAGTGCTTGGCATTGTTCAGTCCGCATGCATTTTTAAAAGAAAGCCCGATTGCTGTGATCAAAGAAAATGGCTTATGCATTCCCAAACCATCTTACGCTGCATTGATGCGTGCCGCATATGATCCCGTATTGCCAGTCGCCGCCAAAGAGGCGACCCATGCGATGAGATTGGCTGCGCGAGCAAATAAGTTGCTGACGGAAATGATCCAGTGACCCATATTTTCAATTGCCGTGTCTATTACGAAGATACGGATATGGCAGGAATTGTGTATTACGCGAACTATCTGAAGTTCATAGAGCGTGGCCGTTCGACGTTGGTTCGCGAAGCAGGGATTGATCAAGGAGCGTTGAAACAACAAGGGTATGTATTTGCCGTGCGACGTATCGCTGCCGACTATCATAAACCTGCTCGTTTGGATGATATGTTACGCGTTGAAACGAAACTGTCATCTGTAGGCGGGGCAAAGATTGAGTTTGATCAACGTGTGTTTCTTGGGGAATTACTGTTGTTTTCGTCACTTGTAACCGTCGCATTTATGTCTGACCAAGGTCGACCAGCCCGACTTACCGATGAAATCAAGGCAAAATTACAGCAGTTTGCCGCCTAACAACACTTTGAGGCCGAAAATACTCGTTTTTCGCATCCCGTGCGCCTATATTACACACAACAATAAAGCGTCGCGCAAACAGCGACCACAGGCAGAACGAGCAGTATTATGGAAACTGAAGCACTAGCAGCAGCGTCAGAAATTGATTTTTCTGTGCTCGCACTTTTTTTACGCGCAACATTCACGGTTAAGATCGTAATGTTGATGTTAATTTCTGCGTCGATCTGGTCTTGGTCGATTATTATTCAGAAATTTATCAATTATCGCAAAGCCCGCAAAGACGCGGATATGTTTGATCGGGCATTTTGGTCTGGCGAACCGCTGGACAAGCTTTACGAACGTATTGGGGGCGAACCTACGGGTGCCAACGAAAAGATTTTTGTGGCCGCGATGAGCGAATGGGAACGTTCGCATCGGGGCGAAGATTTGATTGGTGGGGCGCAACAGCGTATTGACCGATCCATGGACGTGGCCATTTCGCGCCAAAGTGAAAAGTTGAATAATGGGCTGACGTTCTTGGCAACAGTTGGCTCCACAGCGCCGTTTGTTGGATTGTTTGGAACAGTTTGGGGCATTAAAAACGCCTTTGAGGAAATTGCGATACAGCAAAATACAAATTTGGCTGTTGTGGCGCCTGGTATTGCCGAGGCATTGGTTGCAACTGCATTGGGTTTGTTAGCAGCGATTCCAGCAGTTATTTTCTACAATAAGCTGTCTGCAGATGCAGATCGACTGATCGGCGGATATGACAGTTTTGCAGATGAATTCGCGACGATTTTATCTCGCCAACTCGACTCGTAGGAGGCGGTTATGGGCGCATCTGTTGCACCAAGAGGTGGAGGTGGTGGCAAACGCCGTCGGAGCCATTCCAAACGCCAACCTATGGCGGAAATCAACGTAACGCCGTTTGTTGATGTCATGTTGGTTTTGTTGATTATCTTTATGGTTGCAGCCCCGTTGTTAACAGTTGGCGTGCCAGTTGAGTTGCCTAAAACAGCGGCGCAACCACTGCCATCTGAACAACAAGAGCCATTGACCATTGCGATTTCCATTGATGGGCAAGTTGCACTGCAAAATACAAAGATTGAACGCGCAGATCTGGTTACGAAGTTAAGGGCGATTGCGGCAGAACGCACCGATAATAAGGTTTTCTTGCGCGCGGATGGCGGTGTGAACTACGCTGCTGTGATGGAAATAATGGGCGCTCTTAACGCTGGTGGATTTAACGATATCGGTTTGGTGACTGATGCTGGCGGCCCCAAGCTTGATGGAACGGATCAATAGGACGGTCACGTGGATACAGGTGTTAAAATATCAGGTGTCGCACATGTGGTGCTGGTCGGTGTTGCGATGTTTGGCGCACCATTATTTAGTGCGGACACGGGAAAAACCATCCAAATTTCAGAAGTATCGTTGATCTCATCCGAAGAGTTTGCAGCCTTGGCGTCGGGAAATATATCGCAACCTGTTCCAAAGCCTGAAGCTGTTGTCCCAGTGGATTCCAGCACGCAACCGACGGAATCCGATCCTGCCCCAGATATCGAATTGGATCCGGTTGCCCCTTCGACACCAAGCGAAGTCATTAACGCATTTGAACCGCAGGTTACAGAATCTGCGCCACCAAAACCGGCAAAAACAATATCAAATGCTGTTGTTGAAACACCAACAGAACCTGTAAAACCGTTGCCTGTTGCAAAGCCCTCAGTGATTGAAGTTCCATCGCCGCAGGAGCCACCAAAACCGGAACCTGATCAACCATCAGCGCCAAAGGAAAGCACGACAGAGATTGTTACAGAGGCGGATAAAGAAGAGAGTAAACTGGCGCCAATCCGTTCGTCGCGCCCGCGTAGTCGTCCAAAAAATTTGAAAAAAGAAGATGCTCCAAAGCCAGAAGTTGCAATAGAACCAGCGCCCGATCCAATTGAAGACGCAATCGCCATGGCAATTGCCGAAGATTTAGCGAAGGCTGCCGCTGAGGCGGCAAGCCAGCCAGCTGTCATCGAAGGGCCGCCCATGACGGGCAGTGAAACATCTGGTTTAGTTTTCGCAATCCAGCAATGTTGGAATGTGCCCGTTGGCCTAGAAAACGATGCGTCAAATGTTATCACAATGGGTATAAAATTGACCCGCGATGGGCGATTAGAAGAAGAACCGCGCAGGATTTCCCCTGTCAGCGGTTCAGCTGCTGGAATTTTACAAGCCTACGAAGCGGCGCGGCGCGCATTAATTCGCTGCCAGCCATACGACTTGCCGATCGAAAAATATGAAACATGGCGCGAAATTGAAATCGTGTTCAACCCTCAACAAATGGTGCTGAGATGAAAAAAATGATCAAACCGCTTATTATAGCGATTGTCGGTCTGATGTTGGTAAATACGCCTGTATTCGCGCAAAGCAAGCCGTTGCGTATCGAAATAAACCAAGGTGTAATTGAACCAATGCCAATAGCCGCCCCAAAGTTTGTGGCAACAGGTAACGGGTCAGGTGAATATGCTTCACAGATTACATCTGTGATTTTGTCTGATTTAGCGGGATCGGGGTTGTTCCGTGAAATTCCGGCATCAGCACATATTTCAGGGATTAGTAATTTTGATGCACCTGTCCAGTTCGCAGATTGGAAGGCCATCAATGCCCAAGCTTTGATTACTGGTGCAGTGAAGATAAGTGGCGACAAGCTAACAGTTCAGTTTCGTTTATTTGACGTATTTGCTCAGTCGGCTCTTGGCGAAGGGCTGCAGTTTCAAGCCAGTAAGGGCAGTTGGCGTCGCATGGCACACAAAGTTTCCGATGCAATATATTCACGTTTGACAGGTGAAAGCGCATATTTTGATAGTCGCGTGGTTTACATTTCTGAAGAAGGTCCAAAAAACGCGCGCCGTAAGCGTTTGGCTGTTATGGACTATGACGGTGCAAACAACCGCTTTTTGACGGATGATAGTGATATCGTTCTTGCACCACGATTTTCACCAAATAATAAAGAGATTGTCTATACAAGCTATAAGTCGGGCACTCCCAAAGTATACTTAATGAACGTCGATACTTTAAAGCAACGCTTGCTGGACGAACAGCCAGGTATGACGTTTGCACCACGGTTTTCACCTGACGGTAAGCATGTTGTGATGTCGCTGACTGAACAGGGTAATACAGACATCTATCTCATCAATATTAAAAACGGTGCTAAAACACGCCTGACGTCTGGGACATCAATTGAAACGGCACCCAGTTTTTCGCCCGACGGTCAGCAGATTGTTTTTGAATCCGATCGTGGTGGTAAGCAGCAAGTATACATTATGCCTGCATTTGGCGGCACCGCAAAAAGGATCAGTTTTGGCAAAGGTAGCTACGGTACGCCGGTGTGGTCACCTCGTGGAGATATGATCGCGTTTACAAAAATTAGCAAAGGTCGGTTCCATATCGGAGTTATGCGGGTTGATGGCAGCAACGAACGCTTATTGACGGCATCATTTTTGGACGAAGGTCCGACATGGTCTCCAAACGGCCGTGTAATTATGTTTTTCCGCGAAACGGCAGGTGCCAGTGGAGCACCGGCAATATATTCCGTTGATGTTACAGGTCGTAACCTAAAGAGAGTGAAAACCCCCAGTTTTGGGTCTGATCCAGCGTGGTCAGGTCTGCTTAAGTAGCAACTGATTAACATTACCAATTAATTCTGTATAAAAAGCAAAACGGCAAAAGCCGATCACCAAGAGGAAGAACAAAATGACCTCAATGAAACTTACACTCGCCGCGGTTGCCCTGATTGGGTTAAGCGCATGTGATTCCAACAGCTCAGCTGGAGGGTTCGGTAATAAAAATGGCGGCTCTGGTGCTGGCGGCGGAATTTCCCAGTCTTCGCTGGACCCAGCCAGCATCGCGTATTTCAACCAAGATATTGGTGATACGGTTTTGTTCTTAGTTGATCAATCGACGCTGACACCAGAAGCAACAGAGTTGTTGAACCGCCAAGCCGCATGGTTGTTAGATAACCCCCAGAACTCTGTCACCATCGAAGGTCACGCAGACGAACAAGGCACGCGTGCATATAACCTTGCACTGGGTGCGCGACGTGCTGCTGCTGTTCAAAATTATCTGGTCAGTCGTGGGTTGACCGACGCACGTATTCGTACAGTTACCTTTGGCAAAGAGCGCCCACTTGCGGTTTGTTCTGACGAAGCATGTTGGTCTAAAAATCGCCGTTCGGTAACATTGGTTACCGGTGGTTTAGGCAGTTAATTCATGACGATCTTAAGTAAGGCATTTATTTCGATCGCAATTATGGCCACGGCATCAATCGCTGTGGGCCAAGATCGTGCCCGCAGTTTGGCTGATATCCGTTCAGAATTGGGGTTTCTTTCATCTCAAATCCAAGGACTTCGATCCGAACTTGTGGAAACGGGTGCTGCCCAAAGTACGACCACATCAGGTCCGGCTCTTTTACGTGTTGATGCAATTGAGCACGAGCTACGTGTTTTGACCGGGCAAATGGAAGAGTTACAGCACCGCATTAACGAAATAGCCAAAGATGCAACCAATCGTGTCGGCGATTTGGAATTCCGTTTGACAGAACTTGAAGGCGGGGATGTTGGCGCAGTTGGTAAAACGCGGCCAATCGGTGGTACAGTCTCGGTCGTGGATGAACTGCCCAGTGGCGTCGAACTTACTATTGTTGAAAAATCCGATTACGAAACAGCTCTGGCATCCTTGGCGGATGGCTCTTTTGCGAAAGCCACAGAACAATTTGAAAGTTTTATTTCAGATTACCCTGGTGGCCCACTTACAGCAGGGGCGCAATTTCATAAAGGGGAGGCATTGGTTGGTATGGCTGACTGGAAATCTGCTGGTCGCAGTTTTCTGGACAGCTTTTCATCTGCTCCAGATGGGCAAACAGCACCCAAAGCGCTATATTGGTTGGGTCTAAGTTTAAGCAAGTTGGATAAAAAATCCGAAGCATGTCAGACATTAGCCGAGGTTGGTGTTCGCTACCCGTCTGATGCCATGGTAGATGAAGCAGCGAAAGAATTGACTAAATTGGGGTGTTCGTGACACGTAGGCCGGCTGATTTCATTCAACACTTTTGTGACGCAATGCGCCCACTGAAACGCCAAATTCCTGGGTCCAGAATTGGACTGGCCGTTTCCGGCGGCGGCGATTCAATGGCTCTGTTGCACATGATGAAGGCTTGGGCCCTAGATTCCGAGCACGAATTGCGTGTTGCCACAGTTAACCACGGCTTACGTCCAGAGGCATTGGCTGAAACGCAAATGGTTCAACGTGCGTGTAAACGGATGGGAATTGGCTGTACCACTTTGGAATGGGCCGGTTGGGATAAGTCTGGTAATCTACAGGATGCCGCACGTCGAGCACGCATTGATTTGATTAATGAATGGGCGCAGCAAAATGAATTGAATGCTGTGGCAACAGGACACACTGCGGATGATCAAGCCGAAACATTTTTGATGCGGTTGGCACGTGGTTCGGGTATTGATGGTTTATCAGGAATGGCGACTATGAAGGATCGTGATGGCATTACTTGGTTCCGCCCGTTGCTTTCCTTTCGGCGGGCTGAGCTGAGAAGGTTTTTGACGTCGAAACGGGTCAAATGGGTGGATGATCCTAGTAATGACGACCAAAGCTATGATCGGGTGAAGATGCGTAACGCTCAGGGAACGTTAGATGCGCTGGGCCTGACGGTCGATCGATTAGTCGAAACAACAACACGGATGAGCACGGCACGCCGCGCCTTGGAGCGTTTAACCAAGACCCAAGCGCATGAGGTGGCTAGTACAACACGGTATGGTTCGGTTAAAATTGACATAGTGGCATTTAAATTACTGCCGTTGGAACTTCGCTATCGTTTGTTTGCGCATGCATTGAAATGGGTTTCTGGCTCAGTTTATCGGCCACGTTTCGACGCGCTTTTGGATAGTGCTGCTAAACTTTCCAATGGGATAGATCATACATTGCTTGGCTGCCATATTGTGACGGATGGTGTAATCGGCGAAGTGTGCCGCGAAGTTTCGAAAATTGGCTCCACATCTGATTTCAAAATGCCTTTCGATGATCGATGGCTTGTATCTGGCGGAGATTTAAATGACGGCCTGATACTCTCGCCAGTAGGAGAACGTGGTTTACCTCAATTTAAAAAATGGCGCGAACTCGGCGCCTCTCGGATCAGTTTACTTGGGACGCCTGCTATTTGGCAAAATGAAACGCTTATCGCTGCGCCAATGGTTCATCCTGATGCCATTTGGTCTTGTCGATTAAAAAAAGATGATCACGACTTCTTTACGTCCGTCGTGACTCATTGAATCTTCTAAATAATACTATACATCTATTAAACGAACGATGTAGGGCCTCCCCTGCATAAACAAGGAGTTTTACTTTTGGGAAATAGCCGAAATATCGCCTTTTGGATGGTGCTTTTCTTTCTACTGATGGCGTTGATGCAAGTGTTCAACGCTTCTGGATCGACCAAAGCAGCAGATGAGATATCTTATTCGCAAGCTGTTGAAAGCATTGAAAAAGGTGACGTCAAAGCCGCTGTCATTGATGGCGAAAATCTGACGATCACGTTGAAAAATGAATCACAACTAAAGACTGTTATCCCGAATTGGCCATTCGCCGAGGGTTTGACGGAAATGTTGTTGGCAAACAAGGTTCAAGTGGATGCGTTAAAGCAGCAAGAATCAGGTATCGCATCATTCTTGCAATACTTGTTACCGTTTGTTTTGATCGTTGGTGTGTGGATTTTCTTTATGAGCCGCATGCAAGGTGGCGGTCGTGGTGGTGCAATGGGCTTTGGGAAATCCAAGGCGAAATTGCTTAATCAAAACGAAGATCGTAAAACGTTTGATGACGTTGCCGGAATTGACGAAGCTAAAGAAGAGCTGGAAGAGATCGTTGAATTTTTACGCGATCCACAAAAGTTTTCGCGTCTTGGTGGACAAATACCAAAGGGCGCATTGCTCATTGGCCCTCCAGGCACTGGTAAAACGTTGTTGGCACGTGCAATTGCAGGTGAAGCGGGCGTTCCATTCTTTACTATTTCTGGATCAGATTTCGTTGAAATGTTTGTTGGTGTTGGCGCATCTCGTGTGCGCGACATGTTCGAACAGGCGAAAAAGAACGCGCCTTGTATCGTATTTATCGATGAGATCGATGCGGTTGGACGCCATCGTGGCGCAGGCCATGGCGGTGGCAATGATGAGCGTGAGCAAACTTTGAACCAATTGTTGGTTGAAATGGACGGATTTTCAGCGAACGAAGGTGTAATCTTATTGGCTGCAACAAATCGTCCGGATGTTTTGGATCCAGCATTGAAACGCCCCGGTCGTTTTGATCGCCAAGTTCAAGTTCCTAATCCTGACATCAAAGGACGCGAAAAAATCCTGGACGTGCACGCACGCAAATCCCCGTTAGGCCCAGACGTTGATCTTCGGATTATTGCGCGTGGCACACCCGGATTTTCTGGCGCCGATTTAGCTAACCTCGTAAACGAGGCCGCTTTAACAGCTGCGCGTACAGGCAAGCGATTTGTTACGATGGAGGATTTTGAATTTGCCAAAGACAAAGTGATGATGGGCGCGGAACGCCGGTCTATGGTTTTGACTGACGACCAGAAAGAACACACAGCCTATCACGAGGCAGGGCACGCGATTGTCGGTATGAATTTAGACAAGTGCGACCCAGTATACAAAGCCACCATTATTCCACGTGGCGGTGCATTGGGCATGGTTGTGTCATTACCTGAAATCGAACGCCTGAATTGGCACAAGGACGAATGTAAGCAGAAAATCGCAATGACGATGGCTGGTAAAGCGGCTGAAATTCTGAAATGGGGTGAAGGCGACGTTTCAAACGGCCCATCCGGTGACATTCAACAGGCATCTTCACTGGCACGTGCCATGGTGATGCGTTGGGGCATGTCGGATAAAGTAGGCGATGTCGATTACCAAGCAGCCCACGAAGGTTACGCAGGCGGTAATATCGGTGGATTTTCGATTTCGGCCAAAACAAAAGAGTTGATCGAAGACGAAGTGAAAAACCTGATTGCCGAGGGCTACAAAACTGCTGTTTCTATTTTGACAAAGAAGAAGAAAGAGTTCGAACGTTTGGCGCAAGGTTTGCTGGAATATGAAACGCTGACAGGTGAAGAGATCGAAAAAGTCATAAGCGGCCAAAAACTGGGCGATGATGACGACAACGAAACACCAAAGCCAAAGGCCAAACCTAGTGTTGCAGCGGTTCCCAAAACCACTCGGAAACCGCGCAAGCCGCGAGACCCAGAAATGGAACCAGAGCCAAATACATAGTAAAAAGGCCCGCTTGTCGGGCCTTTTTCTTGCCCATAAGTTTCCGATAGAGAACGTAAAAATCACAATACGACGATAAACCATTAGTTTAGGTCGGATTTCAGACCCCTAACAGCAGATGAGTTAGGTCAGACAGGTGGCAGACAATTCCAACAAAAGGCTTACCATGTCCTATAAATCAGATATCGAAATCGCACGCGAAGCGAATAAAAAACCAATCCAAGAGATTGGCGCAAAATTAGGCATCCCAAGTGCTGACCTGCTGCCATTCGGCCACGACAAAGCAAAAGTAAGCGCTGAGTTTATCAAAGCGCAACGCGGCAAAGAAGACGGCAAGTTGATCTTGGTGACTGCGATCAACCCAACGCCAGCTGGCGAAGGTAAAACAACAACAACAGTTGGTTTGGGCGATGGCCTGAATGCTCTTGGCAAAAACGCTGCTGTTTGTATCCGCGAAGCTTCGTTGGGCCCATGTTTCGGCATGAAAGGCGGCGCAGCTGGTGGCGGTTACGCACAAGTTGTTCCAATGGAAGAAATGAACCTGCATTTCACAGGCGATTTCCACGCAATTACATCTGCGCACAATCTTTTGTCTGCAATGATCGACAACCACATCTACTGGGGCAACGCATTAGAAATTGACCAACGCCGCGTAGTATGGCGTCGCGTAGTTGACATGAACGACCGTGCATTGCGCGATATCGTGACGTCATTGGGCGGTGTGTCCAACGGCTTCCCACGCCAATCTGGTTTTGACATCACTGTTGCATCAGAGGTTATGGCGATTTTATGCTTGGCATTGGATATGGATGACTTGCAAAAACGTTTGGGCGACATTATCGTTGCATACACACGTGAGCGTAAACCAGTTTACGCACGTGACATCAAAGCAGACGGCGCGATGGCTGTTCTGTTGCAACAAGCAATGCAACCAAACTTGGTGCAAACACTTGAAAACAACCCTGCATTCGTACACGGCGGCCCATTCGCAAACATCGCGCATGGTTGTAACTCTGTTATCGCGACGACAACTGCATTGAAACTAGCAGACTATGTCGTAACCGAAGCAGGCTTTGGCGCTGATTTGGGTGCTGAAAAGTTCTTAAACATCAAATGTCGTAAAGCTGGCATTGCACCAAGTGTCGTTGTTTTGGTTGCAACTGTTCGTGCGATGAAAATGAACGGTGGCGTTGCTAAGGCTGATCTTGGTCCAGAAAATGTACAAGCAGTTAAAGATGGTTGTCCAAACCTTGGCCGTCACATTGAAAACCTGAAATCATTTGGTGTTCCAGTTGTCGTTGCTATCAACCACTTCGTCACAGACACTGATGCTGAAGTTCAAGCAGTTAAAGATTTCGTAGCTGCGCAAGGTTCAGAAGCAATCTTGTCCAAACACTGGGAGTTTGGCTCGAAAGGTTCTGCAGAATTGGCGACACGTGTTGCTGAAATCGCAGATGCTGATATGGCAAATTTCGCTCCTATCTACCCTGATGACATGCCATTGTTTGAAAAAATGGAAACAATCGCAAAACGCATTTATCGCGCAGATGAAGTTATCGCAGACAAGAAAATCCGCGATCAACTACGTCAGTGGGAAGATCAAGGTTATGGAAACCTACCTGTGTGTATGGCGAAAACGCAATACAGCTTCAGCACTGATCCAGCTTTGCGCGGCGCGCCAACTGGTCACTCTGTTCCTGTTCGTGAAGTACGTCTGGCAGCTGGCGCTGGTTTCATCGTCGCAGTTTGTGGTGATATCATGACGATGCCTGGCTTGCCGCGTGTTCCTTCTGCCGAAGCGATCATGTTGAATGACGAAGGTCAGATCGACGGCCTATTTTAAACGCGCTGTAGAGGACATTCTGTCCTCTATTTCGCATCGAGCGTCCCCAAATCTTGGGGGCGTTTTTACGCATAATATGGAGACTGCAAAATGACTGCAAAAATTATAGACGGCAAAGCGTTTGCAACAGATGTTCGTGCTCGGGTTGCAAAACATGTGACGATGATCAAGGACGAAAGCGGCATAACGCCAGGTCTAGCAGTTGTTTTAGTTGGTGAAGACCCGGCCAGCCAAGTTTACGTACGCAATAAACATGCGTCGACGATCGAAGTGGGAATGAACAGTTATGAGCATCGCTTGGATGCCGATACATCCGAGGAGACGTTGCTGGCATTAATTGATCAGCTGAATAATGATCCAAACGTTCATGGCATTTTGTGTCAGTTGCCTTTGCCTGACCATTTGAACGAAGAACTGGTTATTAACTCTATTATTCCTTCTAAGGATGTCGATGGATTTCACATATCCAATGTGGGTATGTTATCCACTGGACAAAAATCCATGGTTCCTTGCACACCATTGGGCTGTTTAATGATGTTGCGTGATCATCATGGTTCATTGTCTGGCTTGAACGCGGTGGTGGTAGGTCGTTCAAATATTGTGGGTAAGCCGATGGCCAACTTGCTACTAAGAGACAGTTGTACAGTAACAATTGCTCACAGCCGTACTAAAAACATCGAGGAGCTTTGTCGCGCCGCTGATATTGTTGTTGCTGCCGTAGGTCGCCCTGAAATGATTACAGGTGATTGGATTGGTAAAGGAGCGACTGTTATTGACGTGGGTATCAACCGCATCCCGCATCCAGAAAAAGAAGGTAAGTCAAAACTTGTTGGTGATGTGCATTTCGCCAGTGCCTCCGAAGTTGCAGGCGCCATTACGCCAGTGCCAGGCGGAGTTGGTCCGATGACAATCGCCTGTCTTTTGGCCAATACGTTGACGGCGTGTTGCCGAACACACGGTCTTACAGAACCAGAAGGTTTGACGGCCTAATAAAAAAGAAATCCACAAGGAGTGACTGAGCAATCCTTGTGGGTTCTTTTCAATTTAATTCTAATAATGTTACCTAGGCGCATCGCATTCAGCGGTGCCGTTTGACGTCTGCAGCTCTTTAGCTCGCGAATTCATGTTCCGAGACATACAAATTTGCCCAAGCACGTTCCATCATTGGAATCGTGATTTCGGGCTTGCGCGACTCATATTCTGCAATTGAAAACATTTGGTCGATCAGAAATTTTGCGTGGAACGCAGCATACTCATTGTCCACTGTTGGATATTTTTCAGTGAAAAGATAAATCGCAACATCTTCTGGAAAAGTCAAATTTACGGCCTTTGAGTATCCCAAATAAATCTGCAACATCTGGTCGCGGTTAGGACCTTCGACCAAAATTTTATGCGCAATCCGGCGAAGAGCCGCACGGTCAAACAGTTTGTTTGGGTGAAAGTTGGTCGAGAACACGGTCATACAGTCAAACGGAACTGGACTTGTCCGCGTTTAGTTGCGAACACCTAACTCATTTACGCAGCCCTTCTTTCAAATGCGAGGGGGCTTTTACCGCCTAGCGCAAATCGCTCCAGCTGGCGATAAACAGCAAAGGTAAGGTTGCAAGAAATAATATCAAAAATGGGATGTTCATTGTTTATCCTGTTAGACCTTTCAAACTGCGAATAGCCTCTTCAAAATGACGGGGATGGAGCTCTATGGCTTTCTCTAACAAATTGCGGCCTGCTTGCTTATCTCCCTGTTTTATAGCCGCCAAGGCAGCAGTATAGGTCAATTCAGCGCGCTCAATTTGTGTCATTGGAATAACAGGCAATCGATATTCTTTACGTGATGCGCGCGAAAGAACGAGATTATTTTTGGCTGTATATAGAGTACTATCGCTCGTGATTGATCTTAGGAAAAGTGCTTCGGCACCTTTGTAATCCTTACGCGTTAATTTTGAGTAACCCCAATTATTCAACACATTCGCAGGTTTCGTTGTGAGACCAACAGCAGTTTTGTAAAAGCTGTCTGCCTTTTTCCATTTCTTCTCACTGTCAGCGACAATGGCTTCCAAGCGGTATCGTTGAAATGTTTCGAATGTAGGTGGAACACGGTTTAACTGTGCCCTTGCTTCTGGCCATTTATTCGAGCGGATCAATGCTTCTGCATAATCAACGCGATCTTGATCATTCAAAATCCCAGTTTTTTCCAAAGCTGCATAAATTTCAACAGCTTCGTGTGCTCGTTTTGCGCGCACCAATGATGTCGCCAGATTTCGCTTCAGGTCGTTTCGACTTGGGTCCTTTGTGACGGCATCACGAAAATAGTTAACTGCTTGATTTGGATCTGCGACCGTCAGCATGATATCGTTTAAATTCGTTTCATCGACGACTCCCACGATTTTCTTTTGAGTATCGTCTTTGTCTGGCACATCACATGCAGAAAGGAATGCCGCACTGGCTAGCAGTGCGCTCAATAAAATAGATTTATACACGAGCCTGTATCCTTTTCCTGCTAACTGTCCGAATATGGTGTTCGTAAAAGCAGGAATCTTCCGTTCCCTCTGCGCACCAATTCGAATTCTTCTAATTCTTGACCCTCAACATAGACTTTTTTGTCCAATTTTGCGAGCGCTGTTGTTAAATTCATTCTAATTTCGTCAGATTTACCACTGTCCAAACCAAAAGCGATCCTAAATACCAATGCAGCTTCATTTAGCTGCCCCGTGCTGGATAAGACGACACCCAAATTATTCCAAGCAGCCGCGAACATTTTGTCTTTTTTTACTGCTGCGCGCAGTAATGTTTCCGCCTGTCCTAAACGCTGAAGATGAAGGTTTGCGGAGCCAAGTGCACTCAATACGTCCGCAGATAATCCATTTTTTGCAACTGATCTATTATAGGCCTTAAGAGCGAGTTCATACTCACCAGATGCCATCAGACGATGGCCGACGACTAGACCATCTATAGCCTCTGTAATAACGACACTGCCCTTTTTGGCTTTCGGTCCAACATGCGTAGGTCCAAGAGGCGATTGCACAGGTTCACAAGCGGTGATTATTGGAAGTAGAAGAAATGCAAATA
>JGI20152J14361_10000818_pt1 | contig 21626 bp, 27 predicted proteins | sample COG_02_FD_14361 | JGI IMG/M metagenome (IMG submission 14361)
GTGGTGAGGGTTGAATGCGTCATCATGATCTCCTTGATTGAAAATCATAGTCTCGCAGATCAATGCCTTGCTCGGTAGTACGTCCTTAACTACGCGCTTACGAAAAAACGTATCGTCCCGAAGAATTGGCCTGCGGAGCTAAAATTGTAAGCTACCGAGATATTTGGAAACCAAATAGGATTGTTGGTTGGTCCAATTAGCCTTCTTATATTGCGATAGTCTTAGCAAATCGATAAAAAGAGTATTCTAGTATTTGAAACGTCTGCTTGGGCAATGTACAGCTAAGCCAAAAGCACTCCTAGGGGTAGAAGGGAATTAGTAAGTTAGCCTACGTTAAGGGCAAATGACTGGCTCTAGTTTGCTAACTAGAGCCAGTCGCCTAAGTGTGTATCGAGGGGAAGTGACAACAAATTACACGTTTACGTACAGACCCGATTTTGGCATAACGCCCTTAATATTGCTTAATCACGGATGAAATCCAAGCAACGCGTGTGCTAGACTATTTTTTATGTTGATTAATAGAAACAATTATCCAGAGCTCAACTACCTTCTATGGGACTACACCCAGCAGATGGTTACCCCTGCGCATGCCTTTGACACATATGAACGCAGGTGGGCACATATTGATAAAAATCGGCTCACCGAGGAAGAACAGGCTCTAATTGAGCAGCTCACGCGAGACGAAGGCAATAACATTCTTTTGGTTGCTTCATAAAATATATCCGAAATGAACTATACGCGTGAGCATCATAGGCGCATCTCTAACGTCTTACATAAATTCAACTCAGAACTATTCCATAACAGCGGGCTTCTCTTTGGTGGTGGCACTCGCATAGCGCTTGAGTTAGGTGAGTTTCGAGTGTCGACGGATATAGACATTGTATGCCCCACTGCTGAGAGCTATCGAGTAGTACGAGAGCAGGTAACCCAATCTTCGCTTGGTTCGCTCGTAACATCTAAATTGGATCTAGCTCGCGAAATTAGATCAGATAGAGACGCTGTCAGAACAGCGGTCTTGGAGGATGGAGAGCCCATCAAGCTTGAGTTCATTCGTTTTAACGATCCTTTTCTCTCAACTGATATTGATCGAGACCTATTCCCGATCCCCGCGCTCGGTCGGGCCACCTGTTTTTATACCAAGCTCTTAGCTAATGCCGATCGGTATTCGCGCACATCAAGAAAGGACATCATAGATATTTTGGCCATGTGCGAACACTGGGGGACTCTCTCAAAACTAGCTATGGCAGCCGCATCTGAAACCTATGGCCCTGATGTAATTACAAGGGCTCTCCGGGTGGCGTTGGAGGACGTAAGAGAGGATCCAAACTCATTTAACGAAATCGCTCGAGGTTTGGGCATTAATAGCGCATATCAAACTAGACTCATCGCGACTGCGAATATGCTGACTGATAACTTCCAGTCTATCGCATCGAATAGCCGTGTTAGCGAAAACGGAATTCAGCCGCCGAGTCCGATGTAATAAGATGTTGATACTGGGGTCTAAGGTGCAACGGAACGGAAAACCACGTTAAGATCATTGTTGGGATGAACCCAATGGGTGAAAGTCGCCCAAATTCTCAAGGCACCACCCTCCCCAGAGCCACCAAGATTTGTAGAGACCCAAGCCAGAGGGTGATTGAGTACAAACTATTAAGATCAACTCGTGGTAAAGTGAGATCTGAGGCAACAATGGTTAGACTGACCCGTGCAAGATAAGGCCGAGCAAACAAGCGTGGTAGGTGACATGGAAACCGGCCACACTACCCTTTCCCAATATTTGTTGCGCGCCAAGCAAGCAATATCTCGCACCTATTCAGGTCCTGAGAAAATCATCTCCGAAATTTCCAGCATCAAGAATCACGCAAATGGAAATGTCTATATTGAACTTGCAGAATACGCTGGAGAAACCAATGAACGGCGATTGATCGCCAAAGTAAGCGCTACAGTCATGCGCTCTAACCGACGCATTCTGACCGAGTTTGAAAAACATGCGGGCGAAAAACTTGCGGCAGGAATGAAGGTGCTTATCGAGATCCAAACGACTTACCAAGAAATCTGGGGGATGAGCGTCAACATCGTTGGAATTGATCACAAATACACCATGGGTGACATGGCGGCGCTCGTAACGGAAATTCGGGAAAAGCTCGTAGCTGAAGGAATCTATAATAGAAACAAGTCTCGCCCACAACCCTTTGACTATTACGGTATTGGAATCATTGCTCCTTCAGTCTCCGCTGGTTTAGAAGATTTTAACAAGAAATTGGAGAACATTCCGGACACCGTGTGTCAAAAACGCATTTCGCACTGCGTATTCCAATCAGACAAAGCCGGCGATGCCATTGCCGTCCTGATTGAAAATATGAACAAGAGCACCACTTCATTTGACGCAATCCTTGTCATTCGTGGCGGCGGTGGAAAGTCAGACCTCAACTACTTAAACCACGAACGTCTCGCCCGACAAATCTGTCTGTCTCGGACCCCTGTTTACGTCGGAATCGGACATGAGACCGATCGCACAATTCTAGATGAAGTGGCAAACCGTTCATTCTCTACCCCAAGTATGGTTGCGAACTTCATCAGTGAACACATCTGCCAGCGCGCCCAGGACATGGAATCATTTTGGCTCGATATATCTCGCGAAGCGATGACTCGCCTTAAAGACAAGGAAGGCCAATACCGGGATGGATGGGCAAGCCTGTGCGCGAGCGTGACAGAGTTGAGCAATGAACGAGAGTCTCGATTACAAGCGCACTATCACGATACAATGCGCCTTAGTAGCGCGTATGTCCACAAAACAGAAAACGAGTTGCTATCGATCAACTCATCACTAACTCAAGGGGTTAACCGCGCCGTCAGTCACATCGAAATTGCCGCAAACCAGTCTTGGCAGGATTGTCAACGTCAAGGATTGCGGCGCACCGAATTGATGGAGGGTGAAATCCAATCAGCCATGGACCTGTTAGAGACATCAATAAATCAAACGCAGCGCGACCTAAAAGACAATGAAGAGCGCGAACGACTCAACAGGGAAGCTTTGTTAGCGCAACAAAAAAAACATCGAGCACAATTGATCACAGCCGGCCTGGTCGTGGTCATTCTAATGATTATTATTCTGATATTGTGGGGTTTTATTAATGAGTGAAAAAGCGCATTTCCAGACTAGTTTTGAACAACTAAAGAAAATAGCTAGCGAGTTCAAGAGCGCAGAAAATATGTCCTTGGATGAGATAGAATCAAAATTTAAAATCGCGAAAGAAGCCTATATAGTATGCAAAGGTCGAATAACAGAGATTAAGGATCTGATCGCACAATCTGAAGAAAGCTAGTTCGCTTTGAAAATTATAATTGTAGAACTCGGGTGAAAAGTAATCGTAGCCTATTTTTCAACTCCAGCTTGTAGTACATCGGTGTTTACGAGCCTAAAATTTCGTTACCCGCGGATATGTTTTCGGGAAAAAAATGAATTGTGACCAGTGCGGTGAGCGTCTTCTGGCAGCAACCTGGTTTAGCTTCGCTCGCTTATCGTTGCCGTTCCCTGTAATAGCTCCCGACTGTCTTAACAGAATCAATCGACCCGCCTAAAACAACGAAGGCTGAAACGAAAGACCGTCAATAGAGATAAGGTGAGCGAACCCGTTATATATGTGGTTATGTTTGAGTGACATGTCGGTGCACAAGTCTATGTAACGATCAGAATCTGTCTCCCCTGCCCTAGACAGCCCCATGAACTTTCGTCTAATTTCTCGGAACCTTAAAATATCCCGTTTTAGCTCCACGCACACAGCGTCGCGTAGCTCGAGCAATTTAGCTTCTCTGTTGCCACCAGCTGATGCTTTTCGAATGTCCTCAGCGCGATAGCCCAAATATCCAGTTTCCTTTGTATGCTCTAGAATCGTTCGCAGGGGCATGACCCTGCCAGAGCGGCGATAAAACCATGGATGAGAAGGTTGGTAGCCGTAGATATCGGCCAGTAATTGATACGTTGTTCTGTGTTCAGCCACGTTATGTCTCCTGCCGCATTTGCGACCTCATCAATGCCTCTGGTGCTCGAGGCTGGGCTAGTTGAGCCCTTCAACTACACTAAGAATAAGTGCGCTGCTGAATTCATGAGAGAGGTAACGAAAATTTTCTAAAAAGCAGGTTGGTTACGTAGGCGAGCCCTATTATTACCAGGATATAAGCCTACCTGAAGCCCATCACAGGCGGAGACTCCATAGAAGATTCGCATTGAACGGCTATAACCTTTTGTTCTTGCAGATCTCCTATGCACAATGGTTCATCTAAGTCTTCAATGTTTACGCCGTTTAACATGATCAGTCGTCGCTCAGAGTACGGATCGGTTTGTATGTCGAACCCGAGCTCTTTGCCTTTTGCGGTTAATGCTAAATCCATTTTCTATTTCCCAGTTATGTGGCCATTCTTAAGGTTTTTCGAGACTGGAATGAATCAAGAAGAACTGAATGTAAATCGTTATCTTGCTCAAATCCAAGCTCAAAAATATTGTCTATACTCTCTGGTATCGCCTGCACTCGCCACATTCTTGAATATCCATTGCTACTTTTGCCTATAAATCCATATTGAGCGTAGAAGTCATGCAATGTCTGCATCACTTTCGTTTCCCCTCCCCCCATGTACAGCGGCGAGCAGTCAAGAAAAACAAGCTTCGCGCTTTGAACGATCTCATGGTTGAGGAAGGCCTTCATTAGTTGGTGGCCGCCCATGTTTCCGTTTGATTTAATAAATGAAAGTTCGACAACGCAATTTTGATAATAACCTGGCAGATAAGCTGCGCCCTCCTCTTCGTTCAAGTCATTTTTCACGCCAAACTCAACAACGCCATATTCAGTTGATATTTTCATGTGGTACAGGGCCCTTTAGCTCTCTCGAGAAGTGATCAACAAAGTCTACGAAGGCAACCTACAATTTTCAATTGTGAAAAAAAGAGTGTTTTTCCCACTCGGTGGGCGAAAATAGTTGGAGGCTAGATCCGGGCGGTGGTTGAACAAGCTGTTTCAAGGTCGGTTATTGCTTGTTCAGCGCACGCAGTATGTAGCGGGGAGGGTTCAGCATTAGCAATCGCTGTGTGGGTGTTCACGCTCACGGCTTCACCCTCTTTCAAATCAAAAGCAACGGTAGATCTATCATTCCCCGGGCCACTCATCTTAAAACCCACCCACTCTCCTGCAGTAAACTTGTTCGAAAGGTCTTTTATCGCATGTTGCATGCTCAAAGTCTCTGAATTCAAGTCATTCCACGTAACCAGCTTTTCGAAACGAACCTCACCAACGTAGAATTCAACTGGTAAACCATCGTCAAACAGCGGTTCACCTGGCGCGGTATAGATATAACTACTGGGCGTAGTTAAATAGACTTCTAACTCGTCTGGCTTAGCGAGCAAATGCATAAAAAGGTTGGTCGCGGCCGCCAGCTCTTGTTCGCTCAACCTTAAATTTTGCAAGGCTTCCAATCCTTTGTCGTCCAGTCGCTTGGAGCCGATTTCATTTACAAGTTTGAACGTGTTTTGGTATGAGTCAGGTTTGTACTCGTACTGGTCGAGAACCGTTTTAAGCTCTTGATCAAACCGGTCGAGAGACCCCTTCCCGAACAGAATTTGATCGAAACCCTGGAACAATCGCTTCTCTTTACTGGTGGGGTCTTGTGAGGAGCTCATGTTCCCGTTGTGTTTGTATTAGCCGTATTGCGCACAGCGTAGCTAAAAGACCGGTGCTGCGCAATCGTGAAGGACTAGATTACAAAGCGTATGATTAGGCAGCAGCCAGCGCTCTCATTGCTTAGTTCTGCCTAGGGTTGAGACTATAGATGTCGCATCCATACCGTCTTCAATGTCGTTCTCTCATAGTTTGTCTCGAACATGGCCATAACCCAGGCCCGCAAGGGTTGCTATGGAGAGGGCGGACTCAAGGCGACCCTTGTAACGATACATTCGTCTGCTCTTTGGTGGCATATCCGCTAGATCTGTCACATCAGATCCTTCTTGAAGGTTTTGATGCCAGGCGCGTCTAACCAAATGATCTGGAGTTTTGTCTACCCACGTGGCTATCTCTTTAAAAGTGAGCTTCTGCCCTTTATATACCCACATCTTGGCCCGCCCCCGCTTGTATTTTGCGATTCTGCGCTTGCAGCATTGATCTTCTTGCCATCCGTTGAGAATGTGAAAGATTGCGATCGTGGGATATTCGCAAAGCGCTTCGAGTTCGACAATAGTGGCTCTTTGACCTTCATACACAAACTGCTTCGCTGTCACGAGCGTTTCTTTTGCTTGAATTGACAGCGGCGTGTCGAGCAACGCTTGTCGCTGTGTTCTTTTGGATTTTCTTCTTGGGCCCTTCCCCTTCATTTTGATTAGGTGTGTAACGTCTTCGCCAGACTTGATCTCAGAAATCCAAAGACAAGTATTCCATACTCAATATGTGGGGGCAAACCGAGACAAGAACTTAATAAACAAAGGAGGGAGGGATGTGGTAGATGGACGAACTAACCGGTGACGTGAAATGCAGAGGATGGCCACAACACCTGACCACCCTCCGTATTAGCCTTACGGTTAGCTCACTTTAGCCCGGTACTCGGCCTCAGTTAACACTCTAGCGCCATATTGCTCTGCTTTGGCCATCTTTGATGCGCCAGCCTTTTCACCCACCACAAGCCAGTCTGATGACTTACCAAGCGAGGATTGAGCCACAAGTCCGAATGACTCTGCTTCAGCGCACATCTCACCACGAGTTTGCGACAGCTTACCTGTGAAAACCACCCGCTTACCATGCCCCTCTTTGGCTTCGCCCGTGGGTGTGCTTACGGCTGAGGAATGGATTAGATTGAACTTTAAGGACAGAACGTTGAGTATTTCACCCATGCGGGCCATCAACTCGCGTGTAATGCTGTGTGACGTGACCTCAGCAAACCCATCAATGGCTTGTAGGTCTGAAGCAGTCAGTGCAAAAAGCCTATAAATATCATGCTCGATCAATATCTTTTTGCTGTCTGCGCGCCCTAAATGGTGAACTCCAAAGGCGGCCAACAGTTTGAAGTCCTGTAGAGGTCGAGCAAGGGGCTCGTCAAGCTCGTCACTTAAGTTCCTCGCTTGCCCTGGGCCAAAACCAGCACTAATCAGCTGCGTGTTAGTGGAGTCGTACACTTTGCGAGGCGTATCCAGCCCCGCGGCCACTAGCTTTGCGCACGCACTTCCGCCAAAGTTTTTAGCGTCGATCGTTTTAAAGAAGTACACCAGGCGCTCTCGCAATTGATCAGGGCAGTCGATGGTGTTGGTGCAGTTGACCGTAACGCGCTCACCAGAGCGGTTCTCAGACCATTCAGCGGGACTAGAACAGCTTGGACAAACTTCTGGGACAATAACAACATCGGCAGGTGTGATGGTCTCGATCACTGTTGGAATAACCGAGCCTGAACGAACAATGAGGATCTGCGCGCCAACACCAATTTTATTGTTTACCAACGCGGCCGCATTGTGTCCTGTTGCCTTTGTGTTCATAACACCACCCACCTTGATCGGCTCGTAGCATACAACGGGCGTCAACACGCCCGTTCGTCCAACCTGCCAGACAACTTCAGTTACCGTGGCCGTAACGGCCTCACCCTGCGTTTTCTTAGCGACCGAGTATCGAGGCTCACGACTATTCTCGCCCATGTGTTCGCAAAGCTGAGGGTTCAAGACAGTAATGACTATGCCGTCTGTAGGGTACAGTTCGCCCTCTTGCAGCGCATATTCGATTGCACTAACTTGCTCTGCCCAATCAGCTCCTTGAATGATATGCGACTGCAACTGGTCGAAAGCAACGAAATGAATAGCGCCAGCATCCAGAGCTTTTTGACCAAAGTCTTTCACGTTGTCCGAGCTGAGTATGCCCGACACGATATTGCGAGCCACATCATCCTCGACACCCACTGACGCGGCATAGCTTTTGAGCATTACGATCTCACCAATCGTATCGGGTTGATCGGCTAACACCTTAATGCCTTTATCAAAGGAGTCCGAGATCACGTTACCTACCAACCCGTCCCCGCGTGTTGCCCAAACACCGTTCTCACGCTTGGCGGCGATACCGTCAAGTTTTGACATGAGCTTGAATTCTAGTGTTTCTGGGTCGATTCCAAGTTCTTTCGCGGACTTGGCAACACGAGCAATGAATTTGTTAATGTCAGCGGTGCTGTAGACCTTTTCTAAACTCAGCATTGGCTTTGAGTGGACGACTTTGCCGCTTCCAAAAGTAGGCTCTGGCTCAACACCTGCAAGCAACTCATTCATAGGGTCTATATAGCTCAGATGTTGCCGTGCAGCGTCATACAGTGCGTCTGCGGGGCTTTGACCGCCCACACGGTATGACTGGTTCGCCTCTTTAAGCCAGTCGACCAGCTCACTCACTGACGATTGCTCGATGTCGGCCTGACTTGTTATTCGTTGAATTGTCATTGGTAGTACTCCGTTTGTTAGTTGAGTTTGTTATTACAAAGAGAGGCAGCTCAGCAACCCCTATTGAGTACTCAGTATTTGGTTCTAACCAGTGACGCGGATCTTGTAGCGTAAAAATACTCATTTTTTTTGGATTCTTCGCAAAGGCGTTTCACGATTTTGGGAATATTTCTATTTTTTTAACCATTGCCCTTTCAGTTTCGATGTAAATAATGGGTATGGAATGATGAACCTGCTATCAATGTTTCCCTTGATATCGACCGTCGATCCTAACCAGAAGTTCACTCACTTCATCCAGCTGGGATTGATAGAAACGCTCATTAACTCGAAACAACGAATTTCAACCAGCTACACGCTAACCCCGGAGATGAAGATGAAAGACAAAAAAAAAGAACACCCTGCTCACAACAAAGGAATAGAAAATATTTCTGCACCCAGTATCGATAGTCGCGTTCACTCGCATGGAGACCTAGCTCGAGAACAATCAGAGCAACCTTCAAGATCTTTAGATGAGATTGAGTTCTCTCAAGCCCTCCAGAGCCTGACAGAAAGAATTCACCTTCGGTCAAAAGAAATGAGTCTTTGACAGAAAAAGTTCACCTTTTGTCAGCAAAAGTTCACCTTATTCATCAGGCACTTGCTCATCAGCAATTTACAATCCTTCGTAATCGGGGCCGGTAAATCGCGATACAGCAAAGCCTACCAAAGGCTCTAACGGCGACCCCAAAACAATTCAAGTCTGCCGCCAAGACGTTGTTCGATTGTCGTTCAAGCAGTGAGTAACCCCTAAAATATTTTTACGCTACAACTCACCAAATTCAGGCTCACGGCCAATACTAGATTCTTCTAACAAACAGAGGAATAAAGCCATGAGATCTACTTTTAAGAATGTGACGAAGAATAATGCACACGCAGTGCTAAAAGGCTGTGCTGAAGACTTAGCGGTAACCAACATCAGTATGGGGAAGGATTTTGATAACCCTTTTCTAACCGTTTTATTTGAAGATGGTCAATTAGCCAGCTCAGTGATCATTGGTGACACAGCAGGAGTTAGAGAAAAAATGGTTCAAATTTGCGCGACCACTTTTGCATTAGCGGTTGAACAGAAGATACTTGCCGTTGCTTTCGTCTTTGAGGGATGGGAGTCAAGACAGTCCTCTGATGAGAATGAGGAATATGTGCCACCAAGTCTCAGCGAGAACCGAGTAGACATTGTTGGTGTTCAAACTATTAGCATTGACACCGATGAGGACACCTTCGTAACGTGGGTGAAGGACGAAACGAAGGATGCGGCAAATAAGCTAACTAACCGAGAATGCCGTACTTTTGATAATAGCAGTGGAACGTTTTCAGGTTTCAAGCCTCTCTATTTGGAGATGCTGAACCGCAAAAATAATGTCGATGATGAGATTAAAAACATTGCCAAAATCCACGCAGAGGCTCTTCTTCACTATGTAGACGCCCCAAAGCACCACAGCTAAGAACCGCCTCGGGTGAGAGATTAGCCGCGAACCAAGCTCAATACCCCACTTCCCGTTGAATTACTGCACTGATTGCCAGTAGTTACGTAAGTGCCATCGAGGTTGTTTCCGCTGTTTGACTGCGTCAACTGGATGTTAATGCTGCCATCGGTGGTGGAGCTGCCAGACCGGCTCGAGGTTGATTGGTCCGCGATGATAGTGATCGAGAATCCGTTGATAGTTGATTCACTGATTGTCGCGTTGACCAAACAGTTCTCGCGTTCGGAATCGAAAATCATGTTGCCGTTAACCGCTGTGCCATCTATGTTCTCAGCGATATTCAATGTCATCGAGCCGCTTTGAGTATCTGGAGTATTCGTGAAAGACCCTGAAAAGACTCCCGTATAGTTGCTTGGCGTGGGTGATGTGGTCGTGCCGCTGCTGCAAGCAACGAGAGAGGCGGCGAAAGCCAGTATAAGCAGATGTTGAACATTCTTCATGGTTTTGGATAAAGTAAGTTAAGTTAAATATTGCTATAGCATTCAACAATATCTACAAAATGGCTAGGGTTAAAAAAACCCAAACATTCCCACTTTATTCAGTTCATTTATGCGCAATGTTGACCAACAACGGTGTGCATAAATCGAGCGCGCGCAACACTTAAAGATAAACTCATTCGCCAGGTTCTTCCTCATCAAGAGGAAGGGCTTTTAAAGCCAACTTGTTTGAATCCACCTCGATCTGGTGTTCAGGTGGCTCAATCATGGTCTTGTTTGCCTTTGCCGACATAGTGCCAAACCGCTCCACTTTCTTTTGAAGGCCTTGTGTACCAGTCAGTGACGTCACCGTGTCGTTGTAATGGTTTGTTACAGTCTTGAGTGAGTTTCCGACTTTTGCAAACCGTTCCGAAACTAAAGCGACTGAATTATAGATATCGTTAGCTAACTCACCTAACGCCCTCGTCTCCTTATTCGATCGGTCCATCATCCATAAGTTTGAAACGACACGCAAAACTGGCAGCAGCGTACCATGAGTGACTAACACAACGTTTCTCTCCAACCCGAACTCGTGAAGGCTCGGGTCATGGCTGACTGCATCAATATATGCGGGCTCTATGGGCATGAACATCAGCACGAAATCAGGTGAGTGCATGGTCGTGGCATTCGTGTACTGTTTTGAAGATAGATCCTTGATGTGATTTCTTATAACCTGAATATGAACCTTTATTAGCCTTTCAAAATCTTCGGGTGCAGCATTGGCCGCTGCTTCGTAGGCGTTTAAGGACACCTTAGAATCAATAATGATACATTTGTCGTCAGGCAGCTTGACGATAAAGTCTGTTATTTTTCGTTTCCCGTCGTCTTCAACGAACGTTGTCTGCCGCTCAAAATGGTCGGTTTCTACTAACCCGCATAATTGGAGAGTGCGCAACAGCTGTGCTTCTCCCCAGGCGCCCCGCTTTTGAGAATCACCTCGCAGAGCATTGGTTAAACTCGAAGCTTCGTGCTGCAACTCTAAGCCCATTTTTTTAACGAACTCCAACTCAGATCTCAACTGTTGATTGCCCTGCGTGGCTTCTGAGTGGACCGTGTTGACACGCGATTGAAATTCCCCAAGTTGGATCTTGAGCGGTCTTAACAGTGACTCAACGCCTTCTTTACTGTGCTTTGAAAGCGACTCAACGCGTTCATTAAGAATAGATTCTGAGAGGGATCTGAAATTCTTCTCTGATGTTGCCACAAGCTCCTTGAAAGCCGTGGATTGATCTTCAAGCCGCTGTCGCTCGGACTGTAAGAACGCCTCAGTACGTTTGCGCTCAGATTCGGCTGTGCTTAGTTTTTCACGCAATTCAGCATTTTCTTTTTGAGCCTCCAAAGCTGTGCGGTTCAATAGATCGACAGATGTTTGAGCAGAGGTGAGCTTGTGGCGCGTCGAGTCAAAATCAAGCCGGTCTCGTTCTTGGCGCTCGGCCAGGTCACCGACCTCCGCTTTTAATTGATCTGTTAAGAGCTGGGCGGTTTCTAAAAGACCACTTACCCTTGAGTAACGCCGATAAAGCCAAAAAACTAAGACACTCGTTACGCAGGTAATGGCAACGGGCCAAAAAAGAGGAATGGGGGAGCCAAAAAATTGAGTAACCGCCTCAATAAATGAATTTAGGGGAGATGCTTGCATGGTGGACTCTTTACAGTAGTACGGGAGACTCGATCAACAATAGTCCATACCTGCCATTTTCTCAATAGTCACACAAATTTGCGCTAACGTAACCTCCAATCCGGCGCACCCTCAATAATGGACTTTCATCAAAATTGAGGGAGAAACGAAATGCCAAAAGAAAGCTTTGTAAAGTTACGCACGTCACCAAAAGATTCAGAACCCTTTGCCAGCGAAAACCTGTTTGCAATTCCATTGGGCTCCGACCAGTACGAACTCGCTAATATCCCAATTATCAGCAGTCAGCTCAACTATATGGATGTTGTTGAGGCTCACCCCAATGCCAATGGCGCACTGCAAATCACAAAGATTGTATCTCGGAGTGGCCACCGCACGACCAAATGCTCATTTGGGGAGATTGCTGAAGGTGATCCTCGAAGGAAACAAGCACTAAAAGCCATTAAAGACGCAGGTGGTGGATCTGAAGGCGGCTTTGGTATGGTTATCGCATCAACGTTCAAGCCAGAGGTCTGCCAGAAAACGATCAATGAGCTGCTCGACAAGCTAGAAGAACTTGGGATTGAAGTCTATGAGCAAAACTTGTGTGGCTCGGAAACCTACGAGTAATTACTAAGGAGTTACTTTTGGGCCAACGCCCAGATATCTTGATTGGGTCAAAAGGCTCTGACATACTGAAAAGCGTGCTTATTTGACCCTTCTAGCCTTGAGTCTTATGACGGAACGACCAATAGAAAAAACGCAAGAGCTGATCCAAACTCTGATGCTGCGACTCTGTCTCAGTGACGATGATTTAACAGATCCAAAATTCCCGGTACAAGGCGAGCCAGGGGAAGAAGATACCGATGGAGTTGAATTTTTTCTAAGCGAGCTCGAATCTTTAATGGAAGACATGGATGAAGCTATCGATAACTGGCTCAAGAATCGTATCAGCAACACCGATTTTCTCGATCTAGAGTTTTTATTAAAGGACACGCTCAGTGCCGCCGAAGATGTCGTCTTTAGTGACGATACTTACGGGAAACAATATGATTCTGTAATCAGGGCCATTAAAGAAACATTTGCATGGGTACGTGAACAGTCTGCAAATACAGTCAGAAAGGACTTCTATGTTTATGCCCATATCAGCGCATCGGATGGACAGGTGTTTTATATCGGCAAAGGTACGGAGAACCGAGCATGGAGCCAAGATCGCCAACCCTCCTGGCACGCTCACGTTAAAAAGATTGGAGATTTCGTCGTTGAGATCCTCGAGTCTGAACTCTCATAAATTGAAGCCCTCGATCGAGAGGACCACTACATTAAAAAACACAGTTCAACTGTACTGAATCAACAACGACCAATGGACGTCACCTTAACGTTCGACTTGAGTGGGCTTTAATGCTTAATGGGCTTTCTTCGGATGGTTTTGAGTCGACGAACAGCCTCTTTGCCAAAAGGGGGTCATTGTGTATAACATTTAACAAAAGCGCAGGTAAGCCGATGTTTAACGGCTACCCTAAACACCAAAATACGATTCGCTCGCTGAGCACGAGGGGTACGTACTTGTCGCCACGTCGCGAATAGACTCCACAATCATCATGATCTCGTTGTTTGGCACGCTGTCAATCACACCCTCTTGGACAAACCAATCGAACATGTCAGCGATTTGGCTCGGCTGCGGCCGACTGCCGTTTAATCCATCGTAATCCTTGTGGCCTGCGACGACGATGCAACAAAAATTCCAGTGCTCTCCCTCATTATCGAACCACTCAGGGTAGAACTTGAACTCGACGCCACAGACATTTAGGAGGGCGCAAATGTGGTTTTCACGATCCCTCTTCAATACAAGGTTACTTTCAGCGTTGCTCATAATGATTAAAACCATGTTGGGATTGAGTTAACTAAGGTGTTTTTGTATATCCCTAGCGATCAGGCGACTACTTATGACAAAGGCGAGAAATCTTCATTGGCCGCAACCATGTCGAACTTCTCAACAAGACGTGCAATGTCGTTTTTAAGCCCGCCCCAGGTTCTAAAAGACTTAAACTCGCCATTAAAGACTCTTTTAAATTCACCGGCCCAACCAGGGACATTGGTATTTCGCCATGCCTCAAGAGTCAATCCGTCGCTTCCGACCCAGAACTGGTGCTCTTGGTCATTTAATTTTTCGGCTCTCATTTTGGCCTCCTACTGCGGCGTTTGTTGTTAGAGACAACAAGTATCTTGTCGCTACGGATTTCACGTTAGTCATAGCGCAAAATTATGAGTCGTAAAACAACAAGGTGGTTAGCGCGTGAGGATGAAGCCGATAGCGCGACAGAAAAGGTCGCAACACACTAACGAACATTCAATGGCCGTCAGCGTGAGATGCGGCATTTAGGAGAGTTCTCAACAATAAGCAAACCGCTTCAGGCAGTTAGAACTTAAAGAGAATATGGTTGCCGAGCAAAGCGGCAGACCACCATGAGAGCGAGACTGGAGATGTTTTTACACGGTTTTCTTTAAAAAGGCCGCAATCTACCGTTTGAGTTAACCAAACGCTGACTGACAAGCCCCTTTAAAGCCATGCTGATCGTTATTTAAGCGTACACACAGAAAAGCCTGCCCTTCCTGGCTTCGGCCATTAACGCACGCCAATCACTTGATCGTTGCTAATAATGAACCACCCTGAGTTCTTAATTAGAGCGCCAAAGGCGTTTTTGCCCCGGTATTCACAACCAACGAGATAACCATCAGCAGCCCTACTAACCCGAGTACAGCTCTCAATATCAATGCTGCTTGGGTCATTCGCATTGCGCTTAAGGTAGGCCTCAACGGGACGATATGAGCCATCCCAAGCACTCGCTGTCGGCGGTTGTCCGTGACGCGCCACGAAGGCAGCGATCTCGGCCTTGTCTGCAGCCACCTTCGCGTTGGCCTTCGCGGTATAGCTCGCAAACTTTTCTGCGTAAGTCTCATCATCAGGGAAAAATTCCATGAGTTTTTTATAGAGAGCGGCATTACCAGAAAAGTCACTTGCGGGTAGAGCCTTCAATTGAGCAAGGATAGTGGGTGCTTCTTCGTCCCGACGCTTTTCGAATTCTTTTGTTCTTACACTGGCCAATAACTCTGCAAGATCCACGTCCTTTGTTGAAACGTACTTAATTCCCTCAGCCAGAGCAGCGGAGTAATCACCAGATACAGATTTGGCAGTAATGCTGTCTAAGACAGCTTGTTTATTGTTCGAAAAATACTCCGAGCTTTCGTCAATAGCTTGTTGGCGATCCTCGGCTGCTTTTCGCCCTGCTTCGGCCATTTTCGCGGCCTGATCCGCCGCTTGCTGATTATTTTGAGCAGTGGTGGCCATAACAAGAAGCACTAAACAAACAACAACCTTCATGCCGGTCGAGAGCGAGATATTGTGATTATCTTTCAGGTAATGATTGACTGGTGGTGCCGCTATCGCCGCTACTACAAAAAATAAAATGCCCGCCGCAACGCTTGTGGTAAACGCGCCTAAGCCAGCCATCGCAAACAATACAGTGAAAATCCAAGATAATAAATTCATGCTGTCCTCCTCGAACAGATAGGGTGACCAAATTAATCTAAGTTGGTCGTGCGCGTTTTTGCCTCGAAACGGACTCTGAAGCGGCAACGATTCGATACTCATAATACGTAATGTTCTAAAAAAATGTTACGTCAGGGACTAAAAAACCTTTCAACAACGCAGTTTGTAGTTGAAATTTACGCGCTCACTAACCTGATATTGGTTGAGGGTAGACCATAGAACTCCAACAACTAACTATTCGCGTGGAGTGACCAATGAGCAACAACATAATCCCGTTTTCTAACTATCGGGGATCGCCACAACTGCGTTGGTCTTTAGATGAGCTTTTGGTTGACAGCTTTTGCGGTGGCGGTGGCGTCAGCACAGGTATTGAGAGGGCTTTAGGTCGATCGGTAGACTACGCAATTAACCATAGCCCCGATGCCATTAGTATGCACCAGGTGAATCACCCACAGACGTTTCACTTTAACGAGTCGGTTTGGAATGTAGAACCACGAGACGTGAGTAAGGACAGGCCGGTAGGGCTTGTTTGGGCCAGCCCAGACTGTACTCACCACAGTCGAGCCAAGGGCGGCAAACCTGTCAGCAAGACAATTCGCGGGTTGGCGTGGTATGCGCTTAAGTGGGCCGTACAAGTGAAGCCACGCTTGATTATGCTTGAGAACGTAGAGGAGCTGCTGACATGGGGTCCTTTAACAAAACGCGGCAGACCAGACAAACGCAAACTCGGCCAAACTTTCAATAAGTTCATCGCGCGCCTAGAAAGAGCGGGCTACGTCGTAGAATACAGGGTGTTACGCTGTAGTGACTACGGCATACCCACTAGCCGTAGGCGTTTTTTTCTAATTGCCAGAAGAGATGGCGCGAAGATTGTTTGGCCTAACAAGACACACGGTCCTGCCGGGAGCGGACTCAAGGCATTCATTCCGGCTAGCTCCATTATTGATTGGAGCCTGCCCTGCCCTAGCATTTTCACCCGCAAGAAGCCGTTGGTCGAAAATACCCTCAAACGAATATCCCTAGGCTTAGAAAGATTTGTATTAAACAATCCAGAGCCGTTCATTCTTAGGGGCAAAGAAAAGGCCGAGCACTTAAAATCAGCTTTTATCGGGCGGCATAAGTTCATGAACGCGGGCCAAGACATTACACTTCCCATCCCAACGATTACTGCAGGATGCGGCAGTAAGCGCCCCAGCGGGGCGGCGCAGTCATTAGCACTCCACACAGTTGATCTTCGTCGAATACGCATAAAGCCAGGGATCAAGACACTAGAGCAGAACAGCCAACAGGTTAGCGCTTTCCTGGTTAAGTACTACGGGTCAAAAAAGGATGGTTGCAAGCTTAGCGAGCCGCTTGACACGGTCACATCTAAAGAACGGTTTGGCTTAGTCGCTGTTTATGGCAGTTTGTATGAGGTCGTAGATATTGGAATGCGAATGCTTCAGCCACACGAGCTATACCGAGCTCACGGTTTTCCGACAGATTACATCTTCACTAAAGATAAATCTGGTCGCCCATTATCGAAATCAAAGCAAGTAGCGATGGTAGGTAACTCCGTACCGCCGGCCATGGCCGAGCTCTTGGTAAAGTGTAACTACCACGAAGAGAAAAACGACTCAGAGCACTATGTGGCCGACGAAGCCTCTTTGAGGGCTTAATAACCTTGACGGCCTGACTAGAGACTTGTTTTTTACGCTTTTAACTAACGGCGATCTCGTTACTGAACAACACTGACGGCTCTATTCACGTCTTTAATGAGCATGAGGTACATTCGATGAATGATCTAAAGAGCAGTATCAAAGAACACTCATTCGGCAGTGTTTACGTTTTTCCTGAGAGCGAGACACGGCATAGCTTTCACTACACAATAGGGTTTCAACAAAGTTTTGCCCAGCCAGAGATTCTTATTTTTGGGCTTAGCAAGGAAGTCGGATCGCAAATACTCTGGAGCATCAAAGAGAAGCTGCAGGCGGGTGAAAGTCTTGAGCCTAACCGCAGGCTGAGTGGCATTTTAAGTCGAGGTCTCGACGTTATGTTTCTTCCTGTCATTCACCCCATCAAAGTCGAGTACTTAGCCGTTGCACGACAGCATTACAAAGAGCCCTTCCAGGCTCTCGTAATGCTTTGGCCTGATGAAAACAATGTGCTTCCTAATGAGCCGTACTCGACGAACACGTCCCAGATACAGGCCTTTGAAATCACTTAGAGTTACCGCCTCGATGTTGGCCGCCCCCTTAAGGGCGGCCTCACTCATCATTTAGAACATTCACCTACTACCGTTCCCAACGGCAGTGACGCCATATTGCACCCTTCAAGATCAATAACGTGAGTTGGGTCCTCACACTTTAGATTAGCCCAAACCTTTAAAGAGAGCCTTCCTTCCCATTTTTCTAACAGCATGAAGTGTCCATTATCTTCTGAGCAGCTGTCGGTATACCCGTCTACCCCAATCCACAACCCGTAAGCGCCAGGCAAAAGGCGGACTACTATTTGTTGACTGGATTCTATGGGATCTTCGGGAGCCTTAACTGTTAATTCTTGCATTGCTGTCCTCGCCTAAAAGTTAAAAGTGAGGATAGATAATGAGTCTCCAGCGGTGGGGTTGGTTACGCTAGCGTAAAACGGCAGGCTTAATTCAGTGGTTGGGCGGCCAAACAAGTTTTAATAAAGCTAGTTACATCATCGCCAGGCTCGAACCCCTGAGATTTTAAGCGGTTGCGCGTGGTGGCTCTACAGACCTTGAACTGTCTTGAAATCTCTTCGACAGTAATTCCGCGGCCATTACTTCGGTAAAGCGCTGGTTGATGATCGGATTGCTCCACTAAAAGTGAAATATCGTCACCCACCGAATAACCTCTATAACTGAGCCGCAGGCGTAGCGAATTTGTAGTGAGGTTCACCATCGATGCAATATCTTCAACCAGGTGCTCTTGACCAAAAACCCCATAGTACTCCCATGGAAAATGACTCTTAAGGGATTGGGTCACATCATCGCCGGCTTTGTGTTCGTACGCCGCTAGCCTTAAGCGTACATGCTCTACTGATAAACAGGCGTTGAACGCAAGCTGATGAATGTTCATCTGAGCACCGTCGAACAGGAAAAAGGAGTCGTCGAATTGGTTCATAGTGAAAACAGGGGTTTCGTAAACCTCAAAATACCAAGGTTTCTCAAATTTATACACTGCTAACGTAAATAATTTTACGGAAAAGCTTTGGTCAGGACGGTTAGACCCTCAGGATTGGATTCATTGAAACAGGGGTGACCATGGAAGACAACAAACTTAAAGCGTTAACCGAAGCGTTGAAACAGATCAACAAAAAGTGTGGCGCTAAATCCGTAATGCGGATGGGTGATGAAGGGTTTGTCGATATCGAGGCTATCAGTACAGGCTCTATCGGTCTTGATAGTGCGTTAGGAATACAAGGATTACCGCGCGGACGTATTGTGGAGATTTACGGACCAGAATCATCAGGCAAGACAAGCCTTTCTTTGTTGGTTCTTGCAAAAGCGCAAGAAGCTGGCGGCACAGTCGTCTTCGTTGATGCGGAACATGCGCTGGACGTAAAGTACGCTGAGCGACTCGGCGTTGACATGGATCATCTCTACCTTTCACAGCCAGACAGCGGCGAACAAGCACTTGAGATCGTCGATACGATGGCGAGCTCTGGAGCGGTAGATGTCATCGTCGTTGATTCCGTGGCTGCGCTAACACCAAAAGCGGAAATAGAAGGCGATATTGGGTCGTTACATGTCGGACTCCAAAGTCGGCTTATGTCTCAAGCTATGAGAAAGCTCAGTGGTACTGTTGCCAGAACAAAAACGCTGGTGATCTTTATCAACCAAATAAGGATGAAAATTGGTGTGGTATGGGGCAACCCCGAGACGACTAGCGGCGGAAACGCTTTAAAGTTCTATGCGTCAGTTAGGCTCGATATCCGCAGGATTGGTGTTATTAAAAATGGTGCCGATATAGTTGGAAGCGAGACACGAGTAAAAGTGGTAAAAAACAAGGTTGCTCCGCCTTTCAAACAGGCCGAGTTCATCCTTATGTACAACGAAGGTGTCAGTTACGAAGATGAATTGATTACCTTTGGATTAGAACATGGAGTGCTTGAGAAATCAGGCTCATGGTATAGCTTTGGTGGCACAAAGCTTGGTAACGGTAAGGATGCCGTCAGGGAGTACCTAAAGTCCGACCCACAAGTAGCGCTTGAGATTCATCGGGAGCTACCAATAACGGAATCGAGTCAAAAAGACCGATCCCCGGTGAGGACTTAGGAGAGCAGGAAGCTCAATTTTAAGGCGTGGATGCCGCTTGGGAAACTAAGCATGGCCATGGATGGCCAAACTTTTTACAGCTTGTTATAGGTTTGCTGTCCGCTACGCGATCGAACGACTCAGTCAATTTGAGAAACTTAATAGAGTTTTAAGCAATTGAATTTTTGTGCTGTCATAGGCACAGTGAGTTTATGAAAACGAGAAAGGTACGCATAATGCGTATACTGCGCAAACAGGATCGATAAACTGTATGACCATGGTTCAACCTATCGACACAACACGATTAGTCTTTCAGGCATTGATGCCCCCAAAGGAAGATGAAATTCATCCTATCTTGGGACCTATTTCATCATTGCGCACACCAGATGCGAGCTGCTCTTTGTGTGGATGGGAAGGGTCATCTTTGTTGCTTACGCAAAACAACGGTGAAATTGCCTGCCCAAATTGCTTTGATTCAAGTGGACTTGATGAGCCAGAATATGTGATAGAGGATGGGGTTCTATATCGCGAAGAGAGCACATTAATTACAGAACTGCAGGTCGGAGTCACGAAAAATAAAACACATATTTTCTCATTGCCCAAGCTTTTGGACGTCAGACCGAGCCAGGTTAAAGTGGATCGGTTGTTGGTGCGCGGCTCCGGCACGATCGCCTTAGCACCCAAAGCAATGTTGCGATACACCCCACCAAGCGGATTTATCGGTGTTGATAAGACAATCTTATCCTGCTTCCAAGAGAATTTAACTAACGAGAAAGAAGTCAGGGTGCTCTGCATTCGATTTTTAGTTTCAGCGAACACACCACTATAGGACCTTTTTATATGGACACCACACCAAAAGCAAAAATTACTAACGGACTTACGATTGAGTTCACACACAATGATCAAGTTTTAGAACTAACAGTAGGTTTTGATCAATCAGGGCCGTTGTTTTATCGATCTGTCAATGAAGTTGTTGACGGTAAGCCGGTGAACGAGGTTATGCGAGATGACGATGGAGTAAGCACAGTGTATGCGGTTGAACGATGGGCTGAAGAGGAAGGCTACCCTGTGAACGATGACTTTTTTGCGGGGCTGCGTAACTGCACGGCGCAAGGATAAGTTATTAAACTTTATGGATTACCAATGGATACGATAAAAACTGAGCCGCATGACGGCTCTTGCGGACATTGTAAAACCTCAGTCCCTTTAGACGCTTATGTGTGTGCTGGGTGCGGAGCTTATTGGGGGTTTGAAAATGGATGTAGAACCCGTCAAGAGCTTTACGATACATCGATAGCAGAAATTAGATTTTTCTTTCGTGTAGTAATGGCCCTTTTGGTAATTTGCTTAGTGCCGCCTCTGTTCGATAAATCAGGATGGGGCGTACTTTTTATGGTTGTGGTTGTTACTACTCTCACGTTTGGAGCCCCTCTGTGGCTGCTTATTGGTAACCGCATGCGATCTATTATCTTTTTATGGTACTGATAAGTTAACTTAAATGCTTGAGAAAACCTCTCGCAAGCAAGACCGAAATATCATGAAACGAACTGCATTATCCCACACTGTCTTTACCAGGCAGGTAGAGCTCATCCAACATCCCCACGCTTCTTGCAGAAAATAGTTAACTAGCACCCTTTTACATTACGCTGATAAAACTGACAAGTGAATTGGAGTTCGACCATTCATCAACGACTTTATTCGGAATACCGCAATAGTGGTAGAAAGTATCTTTGAGTCGCACCAAGGCATACATGTGGCTAG
>JGI20152J14361_10000840_pt1 | contig 21314 bp, 23 predicted proteins | sample COG_02_FD_14361 | JGI IMG/M metagenome (IMG submission 14361)
CAGGGGCATGCTTTAACACAAGCGCTGCAAAATCGCCCGCAAATCCAATGGAAGGATACGCCGTTTGAAAACCAAATACCGAGTCCCGCTCTTGGGTCAACTGCCCGGCATTGCAAAACCACGCTCGATGATCTCGAACGAGCCCTATTTTTGGCCATATTTCCTGGCCGATGATTTCAATTCGATCTTTTAACACCGCCCGCCTTAAATAGCGGCGAACAAAGGCGACCGGTTCATTAACGACTCGACTGAGCGCAACTTCATCTGCGGTACAGGCCTGATTCAAATCAAAGAACTGGCCATTTAAATGACACTTTAAACGATAGGTCCGCAAACTGGTTTTGGAGGTTTGCATCTGAGCCAATGCTAAACTGGACATCGTCGTGACCATAGATAACGCATGCCGCGAACGCTTTGGCAAAGCCTGCCGCAGGATAAAAGAATCCGCCAGTTGATTCACATCGTTTCCTTGGCCGCGCCGCGCGCGGCCTTAACTCAAGAACCCTATCTTTTACTACAGCCAAAGGCTTGATATCAACCACGATCAGTCATCGTCTCGAGGATCTACATTAGGAGGCCTAGTCAAATCATAAACACCCTTTGGATCACAATTCATAGCGGGTTTTTAGCAGATGATCGGACGTCCTTGATGGTAAACCCCTCCTGACTGACACGGCGCGGGTCCGGCAACTGCCCAACCCGGCGGTAGTCGCCGCGATCCATTGCTTGACGAAACGCTTGGATATTGCCCCATTGATCTCCTTGTCGGCCTGATGCGCCAAGACCAAAGCCTTCAACGGTTGCGCCATACGTCAGCGCTTGCATCCCGAGCCGGTGCAGCAGTTTCGGTGAGGCGGCATCGATGATCTCAGGCAAGGTCGAGACAACCCAATTTTCTTGTTGGCGCATCCACGGCTTCACATTACTCATAGTGGCGACGAAGCGGCGCTGATCGGTGCGGTTAATACCCGTGCCATGCCACAACCTGCCATCAAACAACATAATTGTGCCAGCAGGGGCCTTTAGGTTGATGGGCCTCGGCATATCCGTCAGCGCGCCACCGCTGCCGGCGCGAATTAGGTTTTGATGACTGCCTGGGATAACCAAGGTCCCACCATTGTCTGCATCAACGTCCTGCGGAATAAACATCGTATTCACCAGCGCTGGCGCAGCCTCCGTGACCCAGGGCAACAGCGGCGCCTGATCGATATGCAGACCCTGAGGATATCCACCAGGATCCGCACCATTGGCTAAAAAGCTATGGCAAATCCAACCTTCGCCCAACGTTTCGTTCAGCATCGCTTCTATTAACGGGCCCGCTTGGACATGCTCTGGATCCTGTTCAATGCAGCCTCGAAAACAGTCTCCCTTATTGATTAGACATGGAACGTACTGCCCGGAGGGCGTCTGATGGGCAATACCCGCCGCCGCTTCTGCGTTTGCTTGTGCAAGCAGGCGGTTTAAAAACGCATCACACTGCGCCTTAGACAATCCGTCCTCGATTAAGCCGTAACCCCATCGCCCAAAATCATGCCTGAGCTGCTGAAAATCTTTTGTTGGCTGCGGCAGGTCAACCCCCTGCCAATCGGGATGATCCACTGCTGCCGCAGTTTCCCAATAATGATCCCCGCCGCTTGGCAGCGGCTCATTCAGCTTAGGCGGCCGTAGCCAAGGGTGATCTCGAAAGAGCGACGCGTAGGGTTCTTTGCTCGCCATAAAATCAGCGAAAAGCGGCGCGCCCTGCGCTTTAGCTGCGGCCACTTCGGTTTCTAAAAACGCTTTTGGGATGCCCAATACCAGATCCTCCTACGGGGTGAATCAGTTTGATTGCTTTAACCACATCGTCACGCTTTGATACAGCAGACCATCACAGCCTTTACAACTTACCGAGTACCATCAGTCTCTGGTGATCAATCTTTGTACAACGATCCTGGATGACCTGAATGCGCTGGGCTTCAAGATTTGCCGCCACACCGGGATGCTCGATCCCCAACTGCATCCAAAAACACAAAGGCGCAAGGCTCAGGGCGTCGTCCAAGAAGCTGGACATTCGATCGCTCCGCTGAAACAGATCAATCATATCAATGCGGATCGGTACACTCTTTAGATCCGGATAACACACCTCATCNAGGATCGCCGTGTAGTTTGGGTTAACCGGGATGATGCGGTAGAACTGCTTCAAATACTGCGCAACGCCAAAGCTCGCCTTTGACGGATCCGGTGACAAGCCAACAATCGCGATGGTTCTTGTCACCTGAAACAGATGAATCAATTGCTCGTCCAGTGTGCCTTGCATGCCCCTACTCGGTTTTGGGTCGTCGCATCCAACGACTGCTTTGACTGACGTCTTCAATAGGCTCGCCCTGCTTGTGCCAGCCGCTAAAGCCCGCCTCCAAATGTGCGACGTTACGAAACCCCATATTGGTTAGGGATTGCACGGCAAGGACGCTGCGCCCACCGCCGGCACAGAACACCACAGTTCGCCGATCCGCTTGAAAGTAATCGCGATAGTAGGGGCTCGCTGGACTCGCCCAAAACTCCAACATGCCGCGCGCGCAATGCACAGCCGAGGGGATCGTGCCTAAATCAATACGCTCTTGAATCTCTCGGATATCGATCAGCAATAAATCTGGATTCGACGCCTGCTCTGCTTTAAGCGCCTCGATGCTGAGGTTTTCAATCTTGGACTTCAACGCGGTGGTATGCGCAAAAATATCTTGGATCGTCATAACCTGTCCTCATTCATAAAAGTGTGTGCTCAACTCTTGCGACCTTATCACAGTGTAATTTCAACCGGCTAGGTCGCATCTGTGGCTATTGACGCGCCAGCCGCCTCAAGGTTCAATCTTAGGATTATTCTTCCAACCTTTGAGGTGCACCCCTGTGAAGATCGGCCTATTTTCAACGTTTATGTCACCCATAGCAGATCCCGATATGATCCAAGCCTTCGCCCAGAACATCGAGGCCATGGGCGTGGAATCCTTGTGGATGGGCGAGCATGTGGTCTTGTTCGATAAAACCTCAAACCCCTATCCAGGCAGTCGGGATGGCAAGTTGCCGGTACCAGACGGTGGCGGCATGCTCGATACCGTCGCAACCTTTGGATTTATCGCAGGCTGCACCTCAACGCTGCGACTCGGAACCGGGATCACCCTGCTACCCCAACGCAACCCCATCTACACCGCCAAAGAGTTCACCACCCTCGACTGGTTGAGCCGAGGCCGAATTGATTTCGGGATTGGCGTCGGCTGGTGCCAAGAGGAAGTGGAAGCTTGCGGTTATTCCTTTCATGACCGGGGCGCGCGCTGTGATGAGTTCATCGAAGTCATCCAGAAGCTCTGGACCGATCCGGTGGTTAATTTTGAGGGCAAAACCATTCAACTCAAAGATTGCCGCATGGACCCAAAGCCCGTTCAGACCGGCGGCGTGCCGATGATTATCGGGGGACATTCCCCTGCGGGGTTTAAAAGGGCCGCCAAGTATGGCGCTGGCTGGTATGGCTTTCAGCTGAATCTTGCGCAAACCGAGGACATGAAAGGCGCTTTAACCCTGGCTCTGAATCAGGCAGGCCGTTCTTGGGACGATTTTGAACTGATCATTACGCCGCCCTACCAAATCACCCCAGATCTCGTTAAGGCCTATGAGGACTTAGGCGTCGATCGTTTAATTCTTCATCTTGGAAGCCAAAAACCAGACCGGATCACCGAACGCTTAACCCTCGTTTCAGACCTCATGGCCGCGCTGAGCTAAGCCGCCCGCCGCGGATCAAGACCTGAGGTGATATATCGCCCGCTGCCAGATCGTCGCCAATGGCGCGCGGCTGGTTGCGCTGAAGAGATTGACGCGAACATCCGCAAACTGATGGCCTTTCTTTTCAAAAAAATCCTCAACCACCATCTGAACGGCAACCTCCGCGCCTTCTTCAATGGCGGAAAAGTTTTGGTGGCGGGTCTCAAGGTGCACCCACGGGTTCATAAGCGCATTCGCCGCAAACACCCAATTGCCACAGCTCAAGACAAACGAGGTATTGGCCCATCCAGATGATCCAGTCTCTGCCGCATCAAAGCGCAGCAATGCGGGCATGGCGGCGGCATCAGCGAAATACGCCGCCATCGGGTGCTGACGGGACCAACGGTAGCGGGCTTCAAGGCCCCCCGTTTGTTTCAACTTAGCAAAGGTTTCAGGCGTCGCCTTTGGCGGCACATACCCCTCAGGCATCAACGTTTGATCCAACCATTTCGGCTTCCCTGCGGCCTCGCCCTGATCCAGGCCAACCCGCGCTTTCGCACAAACCTTACCGGTTGCATCAACCAATTCCGCCTCAAACTGTTCTTCCTCTAGCGCCCTCACCATCACATCAAACGGTTCGCCATGGTAAACCGGGTGCAGAATCTTAATTTCCGCCCACCCCCGATCTAAAAATGCCTGACCCCAGTGGCTCACGGCGGGTTGGGTTAGGTAAGCCGACAGCGTCACGCCGGGAACCAGCCCCCCTTTAAACCCATAGCGCTTGGCCATCTCGTCGCTGTGAATCTGATTTTGAGAGTCGGGCGCCTGATTAAAGGCGAGGCCACTGAAGTTTTGAATCATCGCTGCGCATCTCTTTTTAATCTTTCCGCACGCTAATGCAATTCCCAAGGGCTGACAAGGCGTCTATGCTTGCACGCATGGAAAAATTTGATTACATCATTGTAGGCGCCGGTACCGCCGGATGCGTTCTCGCCAACCGACTCAGCGCCAACCCCGCGCATCGGGTGCTTTTAATTGAGTCTGGCGGTAAGGACGACTATTTCTGGATCGATATCCCCGTCGGCTACCTCTACACCATCAACAATCCCCGTTGCGACTGGTGTTTTAAGACCGATGCCGAGCCGGGTCTTAACAATCGTCAAATTGGCTATGCCCGCGGCAAGGGTTTGGGCGGCTCATCCTCAATCAATGCCATGATTTATATGCGCGGGCAGCGCTCTGATTTCGATCAATGGGCCGCACTCGGCAATCGAGGTTGGGGTTGGGACGATGTGCTACCGGTATTTAAGGCCTCCGAAAACTACCAGCACGGCGCCGATGAATTTCATGGCGATCAGGGTGAACTCCGAGTCGAAGAGCGGCGCGTCAATTGGGAAATATTAGATGCCTGGCAAGATGCCGCTGAAGAAATGGGCATTCCCCGAATCAAAGAGTTCAACACGGGCGATAATTTCGGTTGCGCCTACTTTCAAATGAACCAGCGTAAAGGGGTTCGTTGGAGCGCCAGCAAAGCCTTTCTACGACCCATTCAACACCGCCCGAATTTAACGGTCATGACCAACACCCATGTACAAAAACTGGCTTTGCAGGCCAATGAACATGGGCCGCGCGCGACGGGCGTCTGGATTACAAAAGGCGGAGATGCGCCAAGCCTTGTGACCGCAACGCGAGAGGTGATTCTGGCCGCCGGTGCGGTGGCGTCCCCTCAGATTCTGCAACTGTCCGGTATCGGCGAGGCTGGCTTGATGCAGCAACTGGGTGCGGCCCCTGTCATTGATTTACCCGGCGTTGGGCACAACCTGCAGGATCATCTGCAAATTAGAACCATTTATAAGGTTTCGAACACCACGACCCTCAACCCGAGAGTCAACTCACTTGTCGGTAAGGCAATGATGGGGCTTGAATATCTGTTGTTCAAAACCGGGCCGCTCACAATGCCCCCCTCACAACTCGGCGCCTTTGCGAAAAGCGATGAGGCGCAACCAACCCCCAATATGGAATGGCACGTTCAGCCCTTGTCGCTCGACCAATTCGGCTCACCCCTGCACTCTTTTAACGCCATTACGCCGTCGGTCTGCAATCTTCGTCCGGCCAGTCGCGGGGCCATCACCGCGCAAAGTCTGGATCCGCTCATGGCGCCCAAAATTAATCTGAACTATTTATCCAACCCAGAGGATGAAGCAGTCGCGCTTGCCGGATTGCGAATGACGCGGCGCATCATGAAGGCCAAGGCGCTCGCTCGGTTTTTGCCCGAAGAGTGGAAGCCCGGGCCCGAGCGGCAAAGTGATGCCGAACTGCTCGACGCCGCGCGCGACCTTGGTACGACGATTTTTCACCCCGTTGGCACCTGTAAAATGGGCGCCGATCCTGCGGCCGTAGTCGATGACCGGCTCATGGTTCATGGTTGCAAGGGTCTGAGGGTGATTGATGCCTCGATTATGCCGCTCATTACCTCCGGGAATACGAATGCCCCAACGGTGATGATCGCAGAAAAAGGCGCACAATTTATTATTGAGGATGCGGGCTGAGCGCCAACTTTTCTCGCTTAGCGACCTCTTTTTCGAACTTCTTGCGGGTGCGTTGATCAATCGGCAGCGCTAACAACGCCTTTAACCCATCAAGCGGTGGCGTTTGGTAGTTGGCGTGGTAAACCGTGAGTAGCGTCTTAGCCGGCCCCGAATATGCCTCAAATGACCCTTCATCACCTGCGGCAACCGTGCCCGTTCGGATCACCCGGCAGTAAAACCCTGGGCGCGCCGCTTTTTGAAACGCTTTGGCAAACCCTGGCTCTGGAACGGCAGCGGCTAAGACCCCGCACGGAATTCTGGGCGCGGAGACTTCAAGCGTTACATTCGGCAAGCGCAGCCGGTCGCCAATGGCCAATTCAGCGGCATCCAGCCCTCGAATCACCACATTTTCTCCGAAGCCGCCTGCATCAAACGGTCGTCGATACTGACGCGCCCAAAAGGCATAGTCTTCTTCGGTATAAACGTACACGGCCTGATCCACGCCACCATGGTGTCGATCATCACACACCGCATCCCCTGCTAACCCCAAGCGACTTATCACCACTTGATCATCAACTCGCGTTTTAAAGATCCCGGTTGGGACACTGCGCTGCCCAACCGACAGGGTTTGCCGGACGCCCACATGAACACTCACAACCGTAATCAACCTATTCTCCTTTTTTGTTACGCCGACAGATTACTGCAGCCCGCATCGAACCGAAACCCTCGCAGCGCGCCTGAGGTCAACAATTGAAGAAATAGAATATATTACTGTCCATTAATTCTTTTTAATCCACCGTTCCCGCTTGCTACATTGCGAGCCCTGAACAACACCCATTGCGTCTTAGGCCTCTTGGTTGCCCAACGACGCCAACGAAAACCTTTTAAAGGATCTAACATGTCGGCTTATCTTGACCAAATCGCGGTACTTGAATCGCTCAAAGCGAAAAACTCTGATACTTGGAAAGGCATCAGCGCCGAGTATGCAACCCGAATGCAATTGCAAAATCGATTCAAAACCGGCATCGATATCGCGCAGTACACCGCCGACATCATGCGCCGCGACATGGCAGACTATGACGCCGACACAGCACGATACACGCAGTCTCTTGGGTGCTGGCACGGCTTCACCGCTCAGCAATTGGCCATGTCGGTCAAGAAGCATCGCGGGACCATGGACAAGTCCTACATCTATTTAAGTGGCTGGATGGTTGCGGCCTTACGGTCCAAATTTGGACCGCTGCCGGACCAAAGCATGCACGAAAAAACCTCCGTGCCTGAACTGATTCATGAAATTTACACCTTCTTAAAGCAAGCCGATGCACGCGAGCTGCGCCATATTTTCATCGAACTCGATGAAGCGCGCGCGAGCGGCGCAAGTGTTGACGGCATCTTAAACCGCATCGACAATTTCGAAACCCACGTTGTGCCAATCATTGCCGACATTGATGCTGGTTTCGGCAACGAAGAAGCAACTTATTTGCTTGCTAAGAAAATGATCGAGGCAGGGGCTTGTGCCATTCAGGTTGAGAACCAAGTCTCTGATGCCAAGCAATGCGGTCACCAAGCGGGCAAGGTCACGGTGCCACACGAAGACTTCCTATCGAAAATCAACGCCATCCGCTATGCCTTTTTAGAACTTGGTATTGATAACGGCATCATTGTTGCCCGAACTGACTCTCTCGGTGCGGGGCTGACCCAAAAGATTCCTGTCTCAAAAGAGTCCGGTGATCTGGCCAGTCAATATAACGACTTCTTGGAAACCACACCCGTCAATGATTTAAGTGAACTCAAAGACAACGACATTGCCATTCATCAAAATGGCAACCTCGTGAAGCCGGTGCGATTGGATAATGGTTTGTACGCGTTCAAAGAAGGCACCGGCTTTGACCGTGTGGTCTTAGATTGTGTGACCTCATTGACCCATGGCGCAGACTTATTGTGGATCGAGACCGAAAAACCCAACGTTGCTCAAATTGCTGAGATGGTTAATGCCATCAAGAAGCACGTGCCCGATGCCAAGTTGGTTTATAACAACTCCCCGAGCTTCAACTGGACGCTTGCCTTCCGTGAGCAAGTTTTTGCTGAGTGGCAGGCGAGTGGTCAGGACGTCAGCGCCTACCCAGATCCAGCTGACGTGCCAAAAGGTCTTATGTCTGTGGACTTTGATCAATCAACCCTTGCTGTCGAAGCGGATCGATTGGTCCAACAGTTCCAAAAAGATTCTTCGCGTGAAGCGGGCATCTTCCATCACCTGATCACCTTGCCCACGTATCATGAAACGGCGTTGGGTACAGACATTTTATCTGAAGGTTACTTCGGTGATCTTGGCATGCTGGCCTACGTCCGGGATGTCCAACGTCAGGAAATCCGGCGCGATATGGCCTCGGTGAAGCACCAGGATCTTGCTGGCTCAAACATCGGCGACGATCATAAGGAATATTTCTCCGGTGACAATGCCCTCTTGGCAGGCGGCAAAGACAACACCATGAACCAGTTCTAACCTTTTAAAAAGCGAGCAAGGGCGCCGTTCATTCGGCGCACCACCTTATTTTTAACGCCTCAATTGGGGCGTTTTTTTTGTCTTTACAAAAACGGCCCGGTTTTAACGTTCCGGCTTTCGCAAAGCATTCCTCTGGGGCACAATGCAGGTAGAGGCTTATCATGTATGACGTCATCATTATCGGCGCTGGCAGTGCCGGCAGCGTGCTCGCCAACCGACTCAGCGAAGATCCAAACCGCTCGATCCTACTGATTGAGGCCGGCCCGGACTATGCATTGGCCTCGAATCTGCCCTTTGAATTGGTCAACAGTCACCGCAATGCGGTAGCGGATCATGATTGGGGCCTGGATTATCAGCCGACTGAAACCCAAACCACACGACTACCTCGTGGACGGGTCACCGGCGGCTCCAGCGCCGTCAATACCGCCATTGCGCTGCGCGGCCTACCTGAAGATTATGATGCCTGGCATGACGCGGGTAATCCTGGTTGGGATTGGGCATCGGTCTTGCCCTTATTTAACCGCCTAGAGCGAGACCTCGATTATGGCGACGCCCCGCATCATGGCGACGCCGGGCCGATCACCATCCGGCGCTACCCCAAGGATGCGCTCTTGCCCCAACATCAGGCCTTTTTGGATGACGCCGAACGCCTAGGCTACCCTTTTTGCGAGGACGCCAACGATCCTCAATCCGTTGGCGCTGGACCACAACCCATGAACAAGCTGGGACGTCTTCGAATCAGTTGCGCTATCGGCTACCTTGCACCGGCTCGATTCAGACCCAATTTAACGATTCTCTCCAACACCCAAGTCCAGCGATTGCTGATTAATGGGCATCGATGTACGGGCGCTGAAATCGAGCTTCCCACGGGCGAACACCAGACCGTTCACGGCACGCTCACGATTGTTGCCGCCGGCGCACTATTATCCCCCACCCTTTTAATGCGGTCGGGGCTAGGCCCCGCGCCAATGCTGACGCAATTCGGGATTGAAGTGGTCGAGGACGAACCCAATATCGGCCAAAACCTGTGCGATCACCCTGCTCTGGCGGTGGCCTGCCAGGTCAAGCCCGGGGTGATCATCGACCATGACGCGCCCATCATTCAAACCATTCTGCGCTATACAACGGGCGGCGCCACCGATCGCAACAATATGCAACTCGAGCAATTGAGTTATGCCGGCAAGCCCAACGGGCCCCCGATGTTCGCGATCGCCGCGTGTCTTGAATACCAATATGGCCGAGGTCATCTCGCTCTGACTGGGGCCAAAAGCCAAGACCGGCCCAGCATCCACAATCGGTTTTGTGAGGATGATCGAGACTTATTGCCGCTGCTGGCAGGACTAAAAGACGCCTTGCGGTTGACTGAGCAACCCGCTTTACGCGCCATGATTGACGGCATTGCTTTTCCGGACCCGAAGCGTGGCGCAAGCGATGAAGATTTAAAGGGGTTGATTCGGCGATTTGCCGGCAGTGGGTATCATCCTTGCGGCACGATCAAGATGGGCCCTCGCGAAGATGGCGGCAGTGTTGTGAACGCCTCGGGTCAGATGCATCGCTGCGAGGGCTTGGTGGTCGCTGACGCGTCGATCATGCCCCATGTTCCCCGAGCGAACACCAACTTAACCACCATTATGATTGGTGAAAAAATCAGTCAGGATATTCAACGGCATCCCGCCCACTTTGGGTTGTGAGTTAAGGAGCGCGTCTTGCTGTACCTCGTTGCGAAAGTATTTTTTACCGCGATCATTATTGTGCTTGTCAGCGAAGTCGCCAAAAAAAGCGATCAGTACGGCGGCCTGCTGGCCGCATTGCCCTTGACCACGTTCCTCATCATTTTTTGGATGTACTTTGAGGGCGCAACCGATTCTAAAATTAGCAATCATCTACAACTGACCCTGTACTTCGTCTTGCCAACCTTGCCGATGTTTCTCTTCTTCCCTTATCTCATTCATAAATTTGGCTTTCCCATCGCAACCTTGACCTCAATTGCCCTAACGGCGCTTCTGATTTATGGCTTCAAATTGCTGTATGAACAGTTTGGTTTCAAGGTCTTTTAATGCGGCAAGACCTGCCTGGCCCTGAGAAACAAACAGCGCCTTACCTGGTGCATCCATCTCGTCGGCGCGCGGATGAAATCCGTCTGCCCCGGATTGCACGTCAAATAAGATCCTTCATCAAAAACGGCCGCGCCGGCTCGGCCATCCGGCGGCGATTAAAGCGCGAAGCCGGGCGGTTACCCAGTGTTAAAACGGCGTTGGCAGCGCTCGGACTCTGGTTTTTATTACCCGGGATCAGTTCTGCGAACGCGGAGATCGCAGCCCATTCCAAAACCCTGATCGCAAGCATTCCTCAGGCGCCGCGCACGCTGAATACACTGACCGCAGAAAGCGTGAGCTATACCGCCCAAGTATTAGCCCATACCAACGAAGGGCTCCTGCGTTATGACGGCAAACGTCGGCTCACGGGGGGCGTCGCGCAACGCTGGGAAGTTGCAGCCGATCACCTGATATTCTGGCTCCGAGAAGACGCTGCTTGGGAAAACGGCGAGCCCGTGACCGCGCAGGATTTTGTATTCGCTTGGCAGAAACTGGTTGACCCCAGTACTGCCGCACCCTCAGCGAATCTTGCTGCACCCATCAAGCACGCCTCAGCGATCCTTGCCGGCAAAGCAGATCCCAAAACACTCGGCGTCAGCGCACTGAGCGCCTCGATTCTAAGCGTTGAGCTAGCACACCCCTGTGCTTGGTGCCTGAAGCTGATGACCAATTCAATCTTTTATCCGATCAGCCAAGCCTTTTATGAAGCCGCTGGTGAAGCGTTTGGTACCCGCCCCGAGACGCACCTCGCCAACGGCGCGTTTAAAATCACAGATTGGCAACGAGGCAAGCGCATTGACCTGACGCGAAATGCCCAATACTGGCGGCAGGACGAGATTGCACTCAATGCCATTACGTTTAATCACATTGGCGCAGATCCTAGGACGCAGCTGAACCTCTTCCGCAATGATGAGCTGGGGGTTGCAAGCCTCGACCGCGATACTCTGAGCGCGGCCATGAAGGATCGGTTGCGCGTAAAGACCTTTCCAACTGGCCACCTCTTCCATATTCAATTCAGTCATGTCGCCGGCATGCACAGCGCCAATCAATCGCTTCGCTCGGCCATTAGTTTGGTGATCGACAAGGAGGAACTGGTCAATAAAGTGGTCGCAAGCCCGGGCACTCGCGTCGCCGACTCAATGTTTCACGACTGGTTGACCATCGGTGACACGCCCTACCTAACCGCGCGTCCGCCAAGCCGGCATCGACCGGATATCAACGCCGCCAAAGTGCATCTCGCACGGCGCGCGGGCCGAACTCAACTTACCCGCTAGACCCCGCTTGACCCTGACCATTAACGACAGCACGCTCTATCGCCGGGTCGCCGAGTACCTTCAGGCCCGCTTGGACACCCACCTGAACATCGAGCTTTTAATCGATCCACAGACCACGCAACGGATGGTTGAAAAGTGGCGCGCCGGGACCTCGGACATGACCCTCATCACTTGGCCAGTGGATGTTGATGATCCGATGGATCAAATCTCATTCATGGGGGACCCGAATTTCCGGCGCGTCTTCAAAGGCCTTTATGCTGGCGATGATATGGCCGCGCTTTACTATCAGGCCCGGTCTGCGATTCATCAAGCAGATCGGGTCGAGCAGGTTCACAAGGTTCATGAATTCTTTACCGAGCGCGTTACCGTTCTACCCCTGTTCGAGCCTTATGGCGCATTGATCATCAAGCCGAATCTGAAAGGTTTCGTCTGGCAGCCCGTTCGCGGCTATGCCGATTTTCGTGCCGTTCAGATAATGCCCTAAACGTTGTTTGCAACCTATCTTAAACCCTTACCTTTGCGCTCGTTGGGCGTCTCGGGCCGAACTTTTCAAGGGTTATAAAGACCCGTATGACAGACCCGCCAGCCCCTGTAAAGCGCCCTCTCTTTTCGGCAAACGTGCTTGACGCGCTCAGCCAGTACCCTTCGCGGCGGCCTGCATGCGCGCCATTTCTTCCCAGCTGAGGTAGCTGGTTAGCCCTTCATCATCAAAAAAAACAACGGGTCCATCGCAGATGAATAAATATTCCGTATCTTCTAACGCAACCGTCTCGTCATGCAGCACACCATTGGGTTCGTAGTCATAATCGCCGGCGTTGAGAACGCCATCGCGTACCTGCAGCTTGCCTTTTAAGACATAGGTGTGGGCATCGGATAAATGCTTATGGGGCGAGGCAACGTAGCCTTTCTTCCACCGAAACAGCGCCGCCCAACGACCCGTCTCAGGACCCGTCCAGAGCACCTTGATCCACGCCATCCCGGGCTGAGTTTCGATCCAGGGCTCATCTGCCCGCACAATAATATCCGCGAGTTGGTCATTGATCGGCGTAATGTCTTGTCGTGGCATAGTCAGCATCCTCAGTCATTGGCGAAGTCTTCACGGTAACGCGTTTCAAGGGCGCAAGAAAGCCGTCCAAACAAGACGGCTCTGCAGGCCCTGCCGCATCCACTTGGCGAGATCGCAAGGCCTCCCAAAGGTCGGCATCTTCAAGGTTTCTCGGAGCGCGACGCTCTGCAAAAATCTAAAGCCGCCGGACCTTAGGCGCCTGAAAGAGTCCGCGCCAATCTGCCGAGATTCACGCAACGGTAACCTGGCCCGGTCCACTGACGCGCTCAACCGCTCCCCTGCGCTCAACAGTTTGTGCCGGACCGCGGTGAACCTACGCGGTGAACCTATAAGACCACTGCCGACGCGTTGAATACGAGCCCGAGCAACCATCATTTCGGAAAACTTTTTTAGGCCACAGTGATTTTATTCCTAAGGATTTGAAATAGACTAAAGCTCAGTGCAACCCGTCCAACGATCAGGAGACCCCTATGCTTGACCTTGTAATCCGAGGCGCTGACGTCATCGACGGTAGCGGCAGTGCCGGGGTTGTCACCGACGTCGGGATCGAAGGCGACCAAATAACGCTAATCGGTGACGCCGGCCCAGCACATCAAGAAATCGATGGCACCGGACTCGTGCTGGCACCGGGGCTCATCGATACCCACGCGCATGATGATGGCGCCTTTCTCCGCCATCCGGATATGACGTTTAAGTTATCCCAAGGCGTCACAACGGTCGTCAGCGGCAACTGCGGCTTCAGCGCAATCCCATTTGATCCAGAATCAGACCCAAGAAAAGCCAGTGGCGGCATCTTGTCCGGACTCAACGGCGCCTTCACCGACTTGAGCGGCTACTTTGACGCCGTGCTGGCCGGCGCGCCCGCAATCAACAACATGATGCTGGTGGGTCACAACACCATCCGAAGCCTGGTGATGGACGATCCCAAGCAAGCGCCAAGCCAGCGGGACTTAAAGGCCATGAGCGGCCATGTTGAGCGGGCACTTGAACAAGGCGCTTGCGGGTTTTCGACGGGCCTGATTTACCATCCGGGACGCTACAGTCAAACCGAAGAAATCGTGGCCCTGGCCGAACTTGCAGGCCGCACGGGCGCGCTCTATACCACCCATATGCGCAACGAAGGCGATCACCTCTTGGACGCGGTGGAAGAAGCCCTGCGAATTGGGGTTGAAGCCAAGGTCCATACGCATATTTCCCACCACAAAGCCGCTGGGGCTGCGAACTGGGGCAAGGTTGTGCCCTCGCTTGCTCGAATTGATGCCGCGATTGCAGCAGGCCAGCGGGTATCGCTGGATGTTTATCCCTACACGGCGGGCAGTGGCCGAATGATCGAATACTTTAATCTCGACCGGATCAACCGCGACCTTGCGGAAGTCATCCGAATAGCCAGTTGCCCGGCTTATCGTGAATACGAAGGTCAAATGTTAAAAGACATCGCAAAGGCTCAGGACGTCGACATCACCGATCTCGTGCGTGACATCTTAACGGCGCCGCGCGGCGCCGATACGATCTGTATTCAATTCATCATCGATGAGCAGGATGTTGAGTTTAACCTTCGATGGCGAGACATGATGGTGGGCTCGGACGGCATCCCAAACCTGAGAGGCAAACCGCATCCAAGACTGTATGGCACCTTTGCAAAAATCTTAGGTTACTATGTCCGCGAACGTGCGCTCATGTCGCTGCCAGAGGCAATTCGGCGCATGACTTCGCTGCCGGCTGCGACCTTTGGCATGACCCAGCGCGGCATGGTTCGAGCAGGCTTTAAAGCGGACCTATTGCTCTTTGATCCCGCAACCGTACAAGACACTGCAACCTATGATGAGCCGCAACAGCTGGCAGCGGGCATCCGCACGGTCTTGGTGAACGGAAAAATCGCATGGCAGGACGGTCAGCACCAAATGACAGGATCTGGACAAATGTTGAAGTACCGAGCTGGGGCTTATGCGGGCTAAGGATTGGCTAGCCCGGTTATGAGCGTCTCTAGGTTGGATCGCCCTTGGCATTGCGCGAGCTAGACGCTGTAAGAGCGCAAGCAGCACTTCGCTGCGTAATGCAGTACCTGTCTTTACCCATAAGGCCGATGTTTGAACAAGGCCGCACTCCAAGCTGGTCTTGCTTAATCATGGGGTTTTGCCGATCACGCTGAGACACTTAGAGAACTTAAAAGCAGCTTTTGGTCTCCGGTGCGCGCACCGGCTTTTTGCGCACCAACCTGGTCCAGCTGCCGCTTCACTTCCGACGCGGTTTGGTCAGAATTCAATCATCCCAAACTCCGCGCATTCGCGTCTTACGTGATCGCAATCCCCAAGGCGGCTCTGGCAGCAGCATTGTCTGATTCGCTACCGGCCAGGACCCAGCCGGATGTCAGCATTCTGGTCATGTACTGTTTGTTGTACATAAACACCATCGCAATCCACCACAAGCCAGCTGTCAAAACGGTTAAGATCCAATGCAGCACACCGATCCCAATTTCGCCACGAAACAAGGGCACGAGCGGCCCAAAAAAGAGATAGGTCCAGCTGAACCCATAGACACCGGTTTTCATCAGCCCACTTTCGCGATGCTTAATCGAGACTTCGGTTGCCATCGTTGTCCTCCTGCCTAAATGCTCAACCTACCACGCAGCCCCGCTTAGGTTAAAACGATTCGACACGCCATAACCCATTGATGCGCTTCAAAACCGAGTGGCTGCTCTAATGAAGCCCAAACCCGGGCGGCATGATCAACGCCCTTGCCGCGTTGCCCAGACATTGACGCGCTCGCTGGCACTGTGGTTTCGGAGCAGAAGGGGGATCAGCATTTTAAGATGTAGCGGCTTTTCGAATTGTGGTGATTGGGGGGTCTCGTCGCATTCAGCCCAATGCGGCTTTGGGGAGCCGATTCATCGCCCAACCATGACCCAAGCGAACCGCATCGAGCAACCCGCATGGGGGGTATGCGCAATGCGCCCACCCTTAAAGGGCGTTGATTTGGCCTTAAGACGCGCAAATCTTGAGGATTGCCCCCAATAACTTGAAGTGATCTACGCCATCACCTAGAATGCGCGCCTTTCGCGGGTTGTATTGAGTCCCCCGCCAACCGCTGGTTAGCCGCTGTCCCCCCTCGTTGATTCAACACTGGGTCATTGTCAAACCCGACACAACCATATCGCACAACGCGTTCAACCCCTTGGTCCATGCGCGGCTCGATATAACCCGATTCAAATTGAAACGCCCGAGCAGTGCATCGACCCGTTACCGATTGCTGCGCCATACGGTATGTCCACATGACATCCCCCTCGGTCTCATTTGAAGACCGTTTTACCCGTCACAATTGAGACCCTATGTTTGAACTAATTCATCGACGCCGCCACAGTATTAAAGATGACGTTTTATCCGGCCTAACGGTCGCCCTGGCCCTCGTGCCAGAGGCCATTGCCTTTGCCTTTGTGGCTGGGGTTGAACCACTGGTCGGCCTGTACGCTGCGTTTATGGTTGGTCTGATCACCGCAACCATGGGCGGCCGACCTGGCATGATCTCCGGTGCAACCGGTGCGCTTGCTGTGGTGATGGTCGCACTGGTTGCAGACCATGGCGTTGAATATTTGTTTGCGGCGGTCGTACTGATGGGCGTACTTCAAATTACCGCAGGCGCCTTCCGACTCGGGAAATTCATTCGTATGGTGCCGCATCCTGTGATGCTGGGGTTCGTCAATGGCCTTGCCATTGTCATCTTTTTAGCGCAACTCGGTCAGTTCGGGGTGCCGGGGGACACGGGCTGGCTACAAGACACGTGGCTGCAAGATACCATCCTGGACGTCGCCTGGATTAGCGGGATGCCGCTTTACACCATGCTGGGCTTAGTCGGGCTGACCATGCTCATCATCCAATATCTGCCCAAGCTCACCACGGCCGTGCCATCGTCACTCGTCGCTATTATTACGGTCACCCTCGTGGTCCTTGGACTGGACCTCGACACCAAGGTGGTCGGCGACGTGGCGTCAATCGCGGGCTCACTCCCGAGCTTTCATCTGCCCATGGTGCCACTGAACCTCGAAACCTTATGGATTATATTGCCCTATGCCTTTATTTTGGCCGCCATCGGCTTGATTGAGTCGCTCCTGACCCTCAGCCTGGTGGATGAACTAACCCAGACACGAGGCCGTGGCAATAAAGAATGTATTGCCCAGGGCGTGGCCAATACGGTGACGGGCGTTTTTGGTGGTATGGGCGGTTGCGCCATGATTGGTCAGAGTATGATCAACGTCAACGCCGGTGGCCGGGGCCGATTATCGGGGATCACCGCAGCCCTGTGCCTTTTGATGTTCATCTTGGTTGGCTCTAGCCTGATCGAACAAATTCCACTCGCCGCGCTCGTTGGCGTCATGTTTATTGTTGTCATCGGCACCTTCGAATGGTCCAGTTTTAGGATCATTCGCAAGATTCCCAAATCTGATGCCTTTGTGCTGATCTTAGTCTCTGGCGTGACCGTTGCCACGGATCTTGCGGTTGCCGTGGTGGTCGGGGTCATCGTCGCAGCCCTCGTCTTTGCCTGGGAACACGCCAAGCACGTCAAAATCACCCTTTCAAGAGAAGACAATGGCTGGGATGCCTATACGGTCAACGGTCCTTTGTTTTTTGGTTCCGTCACCCACTTCCTGAATCAATTTGATGTAGAACAGGGCTCCAAAGATATTGTGATCGACTTCAAAGACTCGCGAGTTTGTGATCATTCCGGTCTTGAAGCCATTGATACGCTGGCAGAGCGGTTTACCCAAGCCGGCAAGGTCCTGCACATTCGCCATCTCAGCGCAGAATGCCGAACCTTGCTGCGCAAAGCTGGGAATTTAGTCGAAGTTAGTGTGTTAGAAGACCCTTCTTACTTCGTTGCAACGGACAGTTTGGCGTAGCCACTTCAGGATTGGGCTGAAGCGGAAACCTGTTTTGCCGTCAGGGCAAGGCAAACTCCTCCGGCGCGGCCCACGCCCGGGTTGATTTCGGCACAAAGAATCTGCTTCTTTATGGCGCGTTTAACAATCGCCAATTGACCTCAACCGATCCCGCATCCGACGCGATGAACGCCGACTGGTCGGTGACCGTGATGCTCAATTGCAGGGTTCGCGCCAGCAACCCTGCCAACTCAACGATTTGACCCCAGTCGAACTGAATCGCCTGCACCTTTGCAGCTGTGACTTCTTTTTCAGACCGAGCCCACCAAAGATCCGATTTGGTATTAAAGCAGTAGACCTTAACTTCCTCGGCAATATGACTGGCTTTGCGCAGACGCTCGGCGACGGGCTCACCAATCTCGATCCATTTCAAAATACGGCCGTCTAGGCTGCGCTGCCAAATATCTGGCTCATCGCTTGCGCTGAGTCCCCGGGCAAACTCTAGGTCTTCAGATGCATTCAGGCAATAGGCGAGCACCCGCGCCATCATTCGTTCCGCGGTTTCAGACGGGTGCTGGGCGACGGTAAGGTTCAGATCAAGATACTGGTTATGGTCGACATTCGACAGCGCAATATTGAACTTAAAAATCGTGGGCTTAAGCGCCATGAGACGACCTCCTAATGACGCGAAAAGACTTGGCTTACGTTGAAGCAATCAGGACCAAAATCTGGAATACAGACTCGATCGCATCATCAACCCCCGGAATAATCCAAGTACACACAGCGGTCGCAACCACGACCAACCCAATTCGGACAAACACATTTTTCATGCTTGATCTCCTACGGCCGTATCCGCAGTCGCGCGTGGCGCTACCTCGAAGACCCAGACATTACCTGATTCGACATCAGCGCCGGATGCTCGTGAGGGATACTTCTGACTCACCACCGCCATCAGTTCATCCAGAACTGGGCCCGTTTTAATTCGCACCAACCGCCGCTCGTACCGAATGCCATCGATGCGGACCACGACGCGATCATCGAGTTCGGCTTGCGCAGGCCAGCTCTTCCAAAGTTGGCCTACAAAACTATTCATATAGCCCGACCAGACGTACATTTTGCCCTGAACCGAGGCCACCCAAATTCGACGAGACTGCGCGGGGTTCAGCAGCTGAAGCTCAAGGGTTGGCACCTCGTTCACAAATCCCCAATCTGGCTCCGCGCCGCGATACAACTCACCGGTAACTAAAGGTCCACCCGAAAACACACGATTCGGCCCATCTTCAAACCGCTGCTTAAAAGCCGCGGTTACAACCGCCGTTGAGAAAATNAGCAATAGCCAAAGCCCAATGACTCCGATTCGTTTTAGTATGACCATGTCTTACGCTCCGTTTTTCGCAATTCCAGTGCCGGCTGACCTTAGCGTAATTATCGACAGAGTTCGATGGTCCCAGCCATTAATTTGTTCCAAGGAAGCGGCCTATGAGCCGCGTGTGCGCCCGTTAACGGATCAAGCTTCAGTCTATTGAGATGGGATTAAGACTTGCCACGCCTATTGCTCAATTCCAGCGCGACGGCGGCGGCTTCACCGCAGTCTCTGCAATCTGCTAGTCTTCCCATCAGGTCTGTGTAGCAGGCCGACCTAAATCTAAACAAGAGCACAACGCGATGACCGATATCCTGAGAGAAGACCGAGACCATGGCATTACCATTCTAAGCCTCAACCGACCGGAGGCGCTCAACGCCCTGAGCCCGGCGTTGTTCGTGGCCTTGCGAGCAGAGGTTGACCGTATTGCCCAAGAAATAGAATCCGTCGGCTGCGTGATCCTCCGCGGGGAAGGCCGATCCTTTTCAGCCGGTAACGATCTAAAAGCCATTCAAGCGGGGCAAAAGCCGCCTCGGCACACTTTCAGGCAGAAACGCTCGAGGCGATCGAGCGCTTGCCGCAACCTGTTATTGCGGCCGTTCAGGGGCATTGTTACACCGGGTCTTTGGAGTTGGCATTGGCTTGCGATCTGATGATCACCGGTGAATCGGCCAAGCTTGCCGATACCCACGGCAAGTGGGGTATGGCGCCAACCTGGGGCATGAGTCAACGTCTGCCAAGACGCATTGGTGTGGTAAAAGCCAAAGAGATGATGTTTTCTGGCCGGACGATTAGCGGTCAAGAAGCCGTAGAACTCGGGATCGCCAATCAATGCGTGGCTGATGACGATCTGCTGAGCGCTGCGATCGAGATGGCAGAAAGTTTTACCCGCAACTCCTGGCACACCCTGCGCGCGGATAAAGCCCTTATCAATGTCGGACAGAACCATTTTTTAAATGACGGCTTGATTGAAGAGCGCGAAAACGGACCCGGCGTTGCGCCCGATATGAATGATCGCCTTAAGGCTGGCTTTAAGCGTTAGGCTATCGGCGTCAAGGCTCAAAGTACGAGCATGACGATAAGGGCAATAACAATAGGATGAACGTTATGCCGCATCTCACCGTTTATCATTTACCCGGACGCTGGGGCCTACCCAGTGTCAGTCCATTTTGCCTCAAACTCGATGCCTTTTTGCGAATCACGGGCATTGGCCACGACGCCATCACGGCCGCAACCCCTTTCGGCGGACCCAAAGGCAAAGCACCCTGGATCACCCTGGATGGCGAAACCCTTGGTGATTCATCACTGATTATTGAACGTCTAAAGACCGTCTACAGCGTTGATCCAGACCAGCATTTAAGCCGCAACGCGCGCGGGACTGCGGTCACGATCGAGCGCCTCATTGAGGAGAACTTGTACTGGGCTATGGTCTTTGATCGCTGGTGCCGATCTGAAAATTGGGAAATCCTCAAGAACTCGATCCTAGGCGACATTCCCCAGCCAGCGCGCGCATGCTCGCACCCTTTGCAAAGTACTCAGTGAAGAAACAGCTTAGAGGTCACGGTATGGGCCTGCACTCCGAGGCGGAGATCACAGCCATTGCTACGCGGGACATCCAGGCCTTGTCTGATTTGCTGGGCGAACAATCTTATTTTTTTGGCGACCTGCCCAGTCTGACGGACGCAACCGTCTATTCATTACTGGCCAACATCTACCAGGTTGATTTCAGTAGCCCTATGAAACCGCTCATCGAAGGCACGCAGAACCTGGTGCCATTTTTGGCACGATTCAAAGCGGCCTATTATCCTGAACCATGAGTGCGGCGCTCGGCGAGGGTCAGCGAGGCTGTCAGCGCAGCCTCCAGCCAGAAATGCTGAATCGCTGA
>JGI20152J14361_10000856_pt1 | contig 21092 bp, 20 predicted proteins | sample COG_02_FD_14361 | JGI IMG/M metagenome (IMG submission 14361)
GACGTACAGGGGCGCGATCGCACTGCGCCCAAGTTTGGCGCGCGGAGTTTGGATATTGATATTTTAACCGTCGATGATCGTGTCGGCCTGATCGATGGGGTTTCTATACCCCGCGATGAAATACTCAAAAACGCCTTTGTGTTGCAGCCTCTGGCTGAAATTGCCGCCATGGCAGTACACCCTCAGCTAGGCACAAGCTATCTGCAGCTATGGCAGGAATTCGACAAAGATAAGCAAAAGCTGTGGCCGATTGATTTTATCTGGCGCGGTGAAAATATTACCAAGGCAAACTAATTGTCGATTATTGGATACAGTTGATTTTTCGTTCACTATAATCAAGCAAGTAAATAATTTTTGACCAGGGCAATGACGCCCAGAACATTTAAAGGAGTAACCATGAAAACATCCCTCGTCAGTCTTTTCTCTCTCGCCATTCTCGCCGTACTGCCATCTTGTACCACCTTTGATCCTTACACCGGTGACGAAAAAGCCACTAAAACAGCCATTGGCGCCAGCATCGGTGCCGGCGTTGGCGCTGTGGTGGCCTATCTCGACAATAAAGATGAAGACAGCCGCAAGCGCAATAAACGCATCTTAGCTGCCGCGGGCGGTGGTGCAGCAATAGGTGGTGGCATCGGTTATTACATGGACGCCCAAGAGGCAAAGCTGCGTCAACAGCTGCGCGGCTCTGGAGTTAGCGTCGAGCGAGTTGGTGACAATATCAATTTAATTATGCCGGGCAATATTACCTTCGCCAGCAACAGTGCGGATATTAATGCGAGCTTTTATTCAGTGCTCGATTCGGTGGCCTTAGTGCTCGAGGAGTATGACAAAACCTTAGTCGTTGTTGCCGGACACACCGACAGCGATGGTGCAGCAGCTTTTAATGAGGATTTATCCCAGCGCCGCGCGCAATCTGTCTCTGGCTATCTGGTGTCGCAATCAATCTTGCCGATTAGATTAGAGACCATTGGTTTTGGAGAGCGACAGCCGATTGCTGGCAATGACAGTGCAGCGGGCAAGCAGCTTAATCGTCGGGTAGAGATTACACTGTTGCCAATTAGCGGTTAAACGCCTGTAGCATCTTGTAGTAGATAGCGGCTGCGGCTTCCTATAAAAAAAGGCACCTTTTTGGCTAAAGGTGCCTTTTTTACGTCTGTTATCTTTGGTGGGGTGCAGCGCCCGCGGCGTCACCTAATGAAGAGCACTCGGGTTGCCCCTAACAAAAATTGCTTCAGAGACTGTTGGAATTGCCGCCATCCACGGCGATAGTTTGGCCTGTCACATAGCTGGCATCAACCGCCAAAAAGAACGCGGTTCCAGCAATATCCATCTCACTGCCCAGGCGTCCCATGGGAACATTGTTGAGCACAGAGTTCTGCTTGGAAATATCATCTTCCTCATGCTCAGGCCACAGAATCGCACCTGGTGCGACACTGTTTACTCGCACATGGGGAGCCATATCCAGCGCCATTGATTTAGTCATGGCGATATTGCCAGCTTTGGCGATGGTGTAGATTGGGTGATCCTTGAGCGCCTGCCGGGCATGCATGTCAGAGATATTGACCACGGAGCCATGGGCAGCTGTCAGCTGCGGGGCCAGTCCTTGGGTTAAGAAAAACGGCCCTTTGAGATTACTGTTGATCAGATCGTCCCACTGCTCATTGGTGCACTTGTCTAGTGGCGTTGGATAAAAGCTTGAGGCGTTGTTGATCAGCACGTCGAGACGTCCGATAGAGCCTACCAACTGAATAATTTTGTCGATGCCAGCCATATCGTTGAGATCGGCCTGAACCAGCAGACAGCTATTGTCGCGCAGCTGATTGAATTTCTCGCAGAGTCTATCGGCGTCAGCGGCGGAGCGGTTGTAGTGAATAATGACGGTATAGCCAGCGTTGTGAAATAGTTCGGCGGTGACTGCGCCAATGCGTCTGGCGGCGCCGGTAATCAGGACTACTGGGGATTGGCTGCTGTTGCTCATAGATCGCTACTTTATAAAATATTGTTGTTTGATTTCTGACATACGAGCAGTACGGCGCAGATGTAATTGCCGACCAATTTCCGCACCATCTATTCCGGCTTCCACTAGATCGGCAACGCTAATGTTGCTGATTCCGTCGAGTGCCGCGCGGAGATAATCGGAAGAGGGGTATTCGCGATCTTCAAAGCCGGTTCTGCCGCGTGCATCTGCTTCGCAGCAAAGAATAAAGTCTTCAAGTCGGTCGCGAGACTTTAGCGCACCCACGCCTTTGAGTAGATTGACAATAGTCTCTGGTTTGAGCTCCTGAGCCTTGTGGCACATCAGGTGATACTCAGTGACCACTAGGGCCAACTGGCGCACATCATTGGGCACTTTAAAGCGGTCGCATACATCGTTAACTAAGGGTACGCCACGGCCTTCATGTCCGCGATGACTGGGCAATACATGGTCTGGCGTAATACCTTTACCGAGATCATGGACCAGTACGGCGAAGCGGATCTTACTGCTGTCGGAAAGTCGCACCGATTGCTGCAGCGCCATCAGGGTGTGGATGCCGGTGTCGATTTCTGGATGATAGTCGGCGCGCTGCGGCACACCAAAGAGCTTTGAAACTTCGGGGAAAAGCACATCCAGTGCGCCGCACTGACGCAGGACTTCGATATAAACATCCGGTGAGCGCTCTCCGAGGGCCCGTTCTGTCTCTTTCCAAACTCGTTCTGCAACTAAATAGTCAAGTTCGCCGCTGCTGGCGATAGTGCTCATCAGCTCCATGGTTTCAGGCGCTATAGTGAAACCCAGGTGATGATAGCGGGCGGCAAAGCGGGCTACTCGCAAGACTCTCAATGGATCTTCAGTAAAAGCGTCGGAGACATGGCGGAGGATCTTTTTATCCAGATCTGCCTGTCCGTTGTAGGGATCGTAAAGCTGGCCCTCGTCATCTTCGGCCATGGCGTTAATCGTCAGATCTCGGCGCACCAGATCCTCTTCAAGACTGACATCTGCAGCGGCATGAAAGGTAAAGCCACCGTAGCCATGACCTGATTTGCGCTCAGTGCGGGCCAGGGCATATTCTTCGCCGGTGTCGGGTTTGATAAATACCGGGAAGTCGTTGCCCACCGGTAGATAGCCGAGTTTGACCATTTTTTCTGGGGTGGCACCGACTACCAGCCAATCATTTTCATCGCTGGAATAATTGAGTAGTTTGTCGCGCACAGCGCCGCCAACTCGATAAATTTTCATGTAGATGCCCAATGTCTGAACTAGTCTCTGAACTAATATCTGAATTTAATAGCCCAGCTTGCGGATTGTCTGCGTTTGAATTGTTTGATTTTTAACGCAGTGGATAGCCGCTATTGTAAGGTTCGCTGAGTTTTAGCTCAATGAATAACCGATCTTGCAGGAGGGTATTTAGCAACGAATTAATAACCCATCAATGTCAAAAGCAACGAATGTTTCTCTAGAAGACATTGATGGGCTGAACAGATGACCTAGCCTTCGCGACTGGTTATCTCTAACAGGTGATAGCCAAACTGGGTTTTAACCGGACCATGAACCTGGCCTAGTTCGCCGCTGAACACCACGTCGTCAAATTCTTTGACCATTTGTCCTGGGCCAAACTGACCCAGATCGCCGCCGCGGCTACCTGATGGGCAGCTTGAATGTTCACTGGCGACATTGGCAAAATCTGCACCGGCTTCGATCTGCTGCTTTAGAGTTGCACATTTTTCTTCGCTATCAACCAATATGTGTCGCGCACTTGCTGTTGCCATTCTGTTTTCTCCATGAGGAATTAGAGCTAATGTGTATTGAGGGTTTGTCAGTGTCTTTACGCTGGCAATCATAGCAAAGATTGATCGGCAAAATTACTCCACTTCTTCGGGACTGCGGATAAGGTCGCGGAGCGCCTTTTTGTCGAGTATTTCGATCTCTTTCTTATTGACTGCCAGATACTTCTTGCGCTGGAAGTGGCCTAAGACGCGGCTCACTGTTTCAACCGTGAGGCCGAGATAATTGCCGATTTCACCCCGAGACATAGGCAGCCAGAGACGTGTCGACGAGAGTTTTTGCTGCACTAGGCGGTCGGAGATACTCAGCAGCAGGCTGGCCAGTTTCTGCTGTGCAGAGTTACCCGCCAGCAGTGCAATCAACTGTTGATCGGCATTGATTTCACGGCTGATCAACTTCATCACGTACTTTTGTACCGAGGGTATGGAATTGCCTAAATTATCCAGTTTTTCGTAGGGTATTTCACACAGTGACGTGGTCTCAAGGGCGATGGCGGTATTCTGGTAGTGCTCATTGGCGAGTCCATCCCAGCCAAACAGTTCCCCGGGAAAATAGAACCCAGTGACCTGCTCACGGCCGTCGGCATCGATACAGAAAGATTTAATGGAGCCACTGCGCACAGCATAGATAGAAGTAAAGGGTTCGCCGCTAAGAAACACGCTCTCTCTGGGCTGCAGGGGCTTCTTGCGCTCGATAAGCACCTCGAGCTTATCCAGGTCAGAGGGGTCCAAGCCGACAGGTAAGCAGATACTGTTCATGCGACAGGTATGACAGCTAAGCGGTTTTGCAAAGCCGACGATGATTTTTTTAACTGTAGTCTCGATGATTAAAAGTCCCTTTTAATAATCAGTCTGCTGGCCGCTGTGTTGCCAGCGGAACTTGCAGTGGTCTGTTTAGAACGACTAGGTATCTTATCCACTGCATATGTCAGGCAGCATCCAGCAACCTTGAAGCTATTGTTGTGGGGTCTATCCCCAGTCTCTGCCAATTTCAGTATAGACCTTGAGTTGATTTACATCAGGCCGATTTTGCTGCTGTTCGGATAATTTATCGCGCTTAAAGATTTGCCAACTACACTGAAAATATTGCGAATAACAATCTTATGAGGCTTTTAATGAAAAACATACTAGTGGTTTTGGATGGCTCAAGCAGTGACGAATATGTACTAGAGCAGGCAATTCAATTGACCGCCAATAATGGTGGAGACATACATCTGTTTATGACGGTCTACGATTCCATTGAAGAGCTCAATCGTTATGTGGGTTTCGATAACTACCCAGAGGTCAAGCAGTCGCTGCTCGACGAGGCTGAGGTCAAGCTGCGCCGACTGACTGACAAGTTTGGCGACCACTTTTCATCAACTATGCACTGGGGGCGGCGCTGGCACTTTCATGTGGTGAGTGAGGCAAACAAAATTTCCGCTGATCTGGTGATTAAAGCGGTGCAAAAACATTCTCGTATTGCTGAGTTTTTGCATACGCCAGAGGATTGGCACCTACTGCGAGATGCCAGCTGTCCGGTGTGGTTGGTCAACCACAGCAAATCACATATTGATCGAGTGGTTGCGGCCTTTAGCACTCTGGATGAGACTGAAGATCACCGACTGCTGGGTGAACGAGTGCTGTCAAAAGCCAATGATCTGGCCGCGGCTTTGGGTGCCGAGTTACATGTTGTGTCAGTGATTCCTGCGTGGTTGAACTCTCAGGCTATTATCGGCCCTATGCCGGGCATGCCGGGTCAGTTCCCCTCGATGCTGGCGGATGTCGGTGAGCAAGCGCTGGATCGTGCCGAAGAGGTTATGCATAAGACCCTTAGAAAACTCGGTATCAATGCGAATGTGACTGAGGTTCGCAGCGGTTTTGTCGAAGTTGAGCTAGCCGAGGCAGTAGGTAAGACCGGCGCCTTAGTAATTGGCAGCGCGGCTGCGCGAAAGATTACTGCCAAGGTAGCGAGCAAGTTGTTTGGCAATACTTCAGAAAAAGCCATCCACCATGTTCGTGGGGATGTTTTGGTAGTCCATTGATGAAGGCCCACTGAGAAAAGTCCGCTGAGAGAAGACTACTAAAAAGGCCCATTATAATGGGCCTTTTTAGTATCAAATAAGAGTTTATTTATCTATCCCGGGCGCACGTTTTACTTTGCTGGCGCACCCCAAAGCTCCTCAAGGCGTTTCTCGCGACCGCAACCCCAGCGGTAGTAGTTGTAGCGAACGGGGTTCTTGAGGTAGTAGTCCTGATGGTAGTCCTCTGCAGGATAAAAGCGGCTCGAGGGGGTGAGTTGGGTGACTATCTCCGTCTTTAATAGACCGCTAGCGGCTAGGGCGTCTTTTGAGGTTTGAGCAATACTGCGCTGCTCTTCGGTTTGATAAAAGATTTCACTGCGGTACTGCTGGCCGCGATCACAGAACTGCCCACCGCCATCAGTGGGGTCAATGGTCTTCCAAAAATATTCCACCAAGTCGCTGTAACTGACAGTTTGATCATCAAAGATAACCTCAACTGCCTCTGTATGTCCGGTGCCGCCCGCGGAGACCTGTTTATAGCTGGGGTTTTTGACTCGACCGCCGATATAGCCCGATGCGGCGGATATGACACCATCAAGTTTTTCAAAATCACTCTCGGTGCACCAAAAACAGCCACCGGCGAATACGGCGCTCTGCTCCTTGGCAATGGCTTTTAATGTCACAAGGCTACAAAGGCTAAGTACGATAATAGTCATGGCAAGGGATAGTTTGGACTTCATTATTTTAGATACTCCGTGCTGGTAATTAAGTGACTCAATCTTTTTTAAAGGTACTACTTACAATTTCCACTAACAAGGCTACTAAAAAGCACTATTAAAAAGCACTAGGGTTTCAGCGCAGTTAGGGATTGGAGTACCAAACAGGCTAGTAGTTTCAGGCTGACGATTCCACGCTGTTTTTTGTCCTGTATTTCAGTTGTAACTCTAATGCTGCAGTGATTTTGATGTATTTGTTTCGTGTGAGTGAAACTATTTCTTAACTCATTGAAAAATATGGTGTTTAAGTTCTTGACGAAAACCTGTTTTAGAATTATTTTCGCTCTGTTAGCGAGATCGGCGCGGTTGGCTGAAATCTGTTGTGGGCTCTTATTAAAGGGTGACTTATGAGCGATGACTTAGAGCTGGATACAGACGACGATTTTGAAGAAGAGAAGGTACTTGTGCTGTCTGAAAAGCGTCAATTGGAGGTCGACCGCGATGCGCGTCGACGGTTGGAACAAAAGCTTGAGGAAGCGAGGCTCAAAAAACAAACCCAAGACTATGATTTCGACCTGGATTGAAGTCGCTGGTTTAAGGTCGAGGGCTTGGTGGTTTAATATCGCGCCTGGCTCGACCTTCTTTTCGGGCCTTCTTCTATCCGCAATCACCAATGTCACTGCAAAGCTGTCAAACAGATTTTTGCAACATCCCGCGCCTAATTTTGGCATAATGCCGGACGCCAAAAGTTCACTTCCCTCTGGAATCTGTCTGTGTCGCAAGCGCCATTATTGAGTGTTGAAAATCTCGCCTTCGAACGTGATGACAGCTGTCTATTCTCAGGGGTGAGTTTTTCTGTTGATCCTGGCGATGTTTTACAGATTGAAGGGGCTAACGGCAGCGGCAAGACGACCTTGCTGCGCCTGCTGACTGGCTCTCTGCAGCCCAGCGCGGGAGATATCCGTTATCTTGGCCAGACGCTATCTGCCTGCCGCTACGATTACCTCTCCGATATGCTTTATATAGGGCACCAGCCCGCGGTTAAATTAAATCTCAGCGCCGAGGAAAATCTGCGCTGGATGGTGGCCACGTCTGCCCAGTCAAATGACACCTCAATTACTGATGCCCTAACTCAGGTTGGCTTAGCCGGTTACAGCGACATTCCCTGTTATGCCCTGTCGGCAGGACAGCATCGTCGGGTTGCCCTGGCGCGGCTGCTGATCAGTGAGGCGCGACTCTGGTATCTGGATGAACCCTTCACCTCGATTGATAAGCAGGGCGTGGCATTTTTGCAGTCCTGTCTGCAGCAGCATGTGGCGGATGGCGGCGCGGTGATTCTCTCGACTCACCAAGATCTGGCACTGACTGGGCTGCGTAAATATAAGCTGAAGTCTCATGCCGAGGGTATCGTCTAATGTCGAGTCCAGCGGCGAGAATAATGAACAGCGGTTTTGCTGCTTGGTTGCGACGGGATCTGCTGCTGGCCTATCGCCGTCGTGGTGAAGTAGCCAGTCCGGTGGTATTTTTTGTCATGGTGTCGACACTTATTCCCCTAGGCTTAACTCCCGAAGCCGCACAGCTTTCAAAGGTCGCTGCGGGAATGATTTGGATAATGGCGCTTTTAGCCACGCTGCTGTCGGTGGATGGCTTGTTTGCCAGTGACTACCATGACGGTAGCCTTGAGCAGATGTTGATCACCCCGCAACTTTTGCCGCTACCAATATTGGGTAAGGTAACGGCCCATTGGCTGACTACTGGTCTGCCACTGACTCTGGTGTCACCGCTGCTGGGGTTAATGCTGTCGCTACCCGGCGCAGGCTACTTGCCACTGATATGTAGTTTGGCCCTGGGTACTGCCTGTTTAAGTTTGGTGGGTGCGGTTGGCGCTGCACTGACTGTTTCCCTACGCAAAGGCGGTCTGTTGCTGTCTCTGTTGGTGATGCCGCTTTATATGCCGGTAATTATTTTTGGTACTGCGACGGTGAACTCCGCCGTCGATGGATTAAATTGGCTGCCACCGCTGGCGATACTGGGTGCGCTGTTTGCCGCATCAGTGGCGCTCTGTCCTCTGGCAGCTGCCGGGGCGTTGCGGGTCACGGCCAGTAACTAATGAATGAAATAGGTTTGCAGATATGAGTTGGCTTTCTAAATGGCTCTCCAAATGGCTCCCTAATGAGTCCCCAAGCTGGCAGTGGTTTTACCGCCTCGGCTCTCCGCGATGGTTCTACCTGCGCAGTGGTCAGTGGTTGCCATGGTTATCTCTGGCAGCGCTGTTAGTGCTGGCTACCGGTTTGGTTTGGGGGTTGGCCTTTGCGCCTGAAGACGCCAAGCAGGGCAATAGCTTTAGAATTATTTATATCCATGTGCCAGCGGCGTTTTTAGCTCAGTCAGGCTACTTTATTATGGCCATCGCCGGCGCCATCGGCTTGATTTGGAAGATGAAAATGTCCTTTATGGTAATGAAAGCGGCGGCACCGATTGGTGCGGTGCTGACTTTTATTGCGCTGTTTACCGGTGCGGTGTGGGGCAAACCGACCTGGGGTGCTTACTGGGTCTGGGATGCTCGGATTACTTCGATGCTGATATTGCTGTTTCTCTACGCCGGTGTAATGGCTCTGCAGTACGCCTATCACAGCGTCGATGCGGCTAGTAAGGCCAGTGCGATTTTGGCTTTAGTAGGGACGGTGAATATTCCGATTATCAATAAGTCCGTGGACTGGTGGTATACCTTGCACCAGCCGGCGACGATCAAGCTGACGTCGGCGCCGAGCATGCATATGGATATGTTTATGCCTCTGCTGGTGATGATCATTGGCTTTTATCTGTTTTATGCGGTGGCGCTAATGTTACACACGCGCAATGAAATTCTCCGTCGTGAGCGCAAAACTAGCTGGGTTCGCGAGCTGGTAAATGCCAAGGCAGGGTTGTAATTATGTATTTTGAAAATTTTGCCGCGCTGATAAATATGGACGGTCACGGGATTTATGTGTGGGTGTCAGTGGCAGTGACATTGGCAACCATGCTGTGGTTGATTGTCGCGCCTTTGATTAGTCAGCGCCGGTTATTAAAAGAAGTCAGTCGAGATATTCAACGCCAGCAGGATCGTGACCTTGCGGCCCAAAAAGCGTCTAATTATGAGGAAAGTCATTAATGCATCCCCTGCGTAAACAACGTTTACAGCTCGTTATTCTGCTTGTGGTCGCCGCCGCGTTAGTGATCGGTCTGGTGGTCTATATGCTCCGTGAAAATGGCAATTTCTTTTATACCCCAGCACAGATTATTTCTGGTGAAGCGCCCCAGAGTACATTTTTGCGCGCTGGTGGCATGGTAGTTGATGGCTCTGTGTTGCGCTCCGATGATTCCCTTTGGGTGCAGTTTAAGATTACCGATGGTGTTGAGATGTTGACCGTCGAGCACACAGGCATTCTTCCGGATCTGTTTGCTGAAGGAGAGGCTGCGATTGCTTCAGGTAAGGTCGATGAAAATTTGGTGCTTCAGGCTACTCAGATTTTGGCCAAGCACGATGAAAAATATACGCCTCCGGAAGTCGCGGGTGCCATGAATGCGGCTTATAAGGCCAAACAAGAAGCGCAGGGTGGGAGCTATAAATGATTGCTGAATATGGTCATGTAGCACTGATTATCGCCCTCTGTCTCTCTATAGCTCAGGCGATTGTTCCAATGGCCGGCTCCTTTGCGGGCTATCGCACCTGGATGCGTCTCGGGCATTCCTTGGCCCTTGGCCAGTTGGTCTTTGTGGCCATCTCTTTTGCCTGTTTAACCACAGCTTTTGTACAGGATGATTTTTCTCTGCAGTACGTGGCGGATAATTCCAATACTCTGCTGCCAACGCAATTTAAGATCAGTGCGGTGTGGGGTGCTCACGAGGGCTCACTATTACTCTGGGCGTTGATTCTTGCGGTCTGGTCTGCTGCGGTGGCGCTGTTTAGCAGCCATTTGCCTCTGGTGCTTTCATCGCGAGTGCTGTCGGTTCTTGGCGCTATCTCTGTGGGTTTTGGTTTGTTTATTCTATTAACGTCAAATCCTTTCGCGCGAATCCTGCCGTTTTCTCCCACTGAAGGCGGTGATTTAAACCCTCTGCTGCAAGATTTTGGTCTGATTGTCCATCCACCCATGCTCTATATGGGGTATGTTGGATTTTCCGTGGCCTTTGCCTTTGCTGTGGCGGCGCTGATTGGCGGTCAATTCGATAGTGCTTGGGCGCGCTGGGCGCGACCCTGGATCAACAGTGCCTGGGTGTTTCTCACTATAGGTATCACCCTCGGTAGCTGGTGGGCCTACTATGAGCTGGGTTGGGGCGGCTGGTGGTTTTGGGATCCGGTAGAAAATGCCTCTCTGATGCCCTGGCTGGTGGGAACCGCCCTGGTACACAGTATTTCGGTGACGGAAAAGCGCGGAGCCTTCCGCAGTTGGACCCTGCTATTGGCTATTTTGGCCTTCTCTCTCAGTCTTCTGGGTACCTTCTTGGTGCGTTCGGGGGTGCTCACATCTGTGCACGCCTTTGCCAATGATCCTGAGCGGGGTGTCTTTATTCTTGCCTTTCTCGGTCTAGTGGTCGGCAGCTCACTGTTGTTATTTGCTCTTAGAGGGCCAGTTGTGCAGCGTCAACAGGGCGATACTGAAGCCGTTAGCTATAGCGGCCTGTCTCGCGAAATGATGCTGTTGCTCAACAATGTATTGTTGATTAGCGCCATGGCGATGATTTTGATTGGCACGCTCTATCCGCTTATAGCGGACGTCTTGGATCTGGGTAAGATCTCCGTTGGTCCTCCCTACTTTAACTTCTTCTTTGTACCCATGTCCCTTGGTTTGATGGTGGCAATGGGCTTTGCGGTGTTCTCTCGCTGGAAGAAAACTGACGCTAATATGCTGCTGCAGAAAGGGATGGTACCGTTTCTGATCAGCCTCAGTGCTGCGCTGATATTACCGCTATTTTTAGCCGAGAGCATTTCTTGGGAGACTTATTCGATGACTGCGGTAATCACCCTTGGCGCGAGCTTTTGGGTGGTGACCATGAGTCTCGAAGATCTGTGGCAAAAGCTCGATCGCGGTTCATCCAAAGCCGCTTCGAATGTTTCTTCTAGGCTAAAAAGCCTCACTAAATTACCCGGTAGTTATTGGGGTATGCAGGTCGCCCATATAGGGATAGCGGTGTGCGCCCTGGGTGTAGGGCTAAGCTCGGTCTACGATGTGCAGAAAGATGTGCGCATGGTGCCAGGAGATCGCGTTGAGGTGGCTGGTTATGAGTTTACTTTTGACAATCTCAGCTTTGTTCAGGGCCCTAACTTTGGTGCCAGTCGCGCACAGATTAGTGCCTATAAAAACGATCGTTTGGTGGCTGTATTACATCCAGAGAAGCGCAAGTATGAAGCGCGTAATCAGGTGATGACTGAAGCCGCCCTGGATGCTGGCCTGACCCGCGACCTCTATGTCTCTCTCGGTGAGCCCTTGAAAGGTGATGCCTGGGCTATTCGCCTGCATGTTAAACCCTTTGTTCGCTGTATTTGGTTGGGCGGTTTAATGATTGGTCTCGGTGGTCTGTTGTCGGTGATGGATAAACGCTACCGTCGACGACGTAAGCCGAGCACTCAGTCAGGAACAGAGGCGACTGCGCTATGAATCGCTTACCCTTATTTATTCCCTTTGCTCTCTGCCTGGCCCTCGGCGCCTTTTTGTTTTTCAGTCTCGGCAAGGATCCTCTGGATCTGCCCTCTGCACTGGTTGGCGAACCCTTTCCAGAGTTTGTCCTCGAAGAATTACATGAGCCTGAGCGTCAAGTCAGCACTGAGGATTTTGATGGCCAGGTGTTGCTGGTGAATGTTTGGGCGACCTGGTGTTTTGCCTGTCGCATTGAGCACCCCTGGTTAAATAGTCTAGCCAAAGATGGCGTGGTGATTGTTGGTCTCAATTATAAAGATCACCGAAAGCTTGCTCAGGACTGGCTCCAAGAGCGCGGTGATCCCTACCAGTTTTCAATCTTTGATCCCCGAGGTATTTTGGGTATTGACCTGGGTGTTTACGGTGCGCCGGAAACCTATTTAGTCGATGCTGAGGGGGTTATTCGCCACCGTCGCGTTGGTGTGGTGGATGAGCGAGTTTGGAACGAAGAGTTCCGCGAGCTTTATCAGCAGCTAGTGGATGAAGCCAATGATCAGTAAGTTCCTGCCGGGTTCGGGCTGGTTAAAACAGGTCGGCTTACTCTTGCTGTTGCTGTCTAGTGCAGCCATGGCGGTTGAGGATGTGGTGAAGTTCTCCGATGAGTCCCTTCGCCCACGCTATCAACAACTGCTCGAAGAGCTGCGCTGCCCGAAGTGCCAAAATCAAAATCTTGCTGATTCCAATTCAGCCATTTCCCAGGATCTGCGCGCCGAAGTTCAGCGCTTGCTGGGAGAGGGTTTAACCGATGCGGAGATCAAAGAATATCTAAAAAACCGCTACTCAGAATTTATTCTCTACCGTCCAGAATTGAATCGCGCCACTTGGTTTTTATGGGCCGCACCAGTAGTGCTGGTTTTGCTCGGTGGATTGATCGTGCTGCGTCTATCGCGGCGCAAGAAACCCAGCGCCAGTCAAGAATCCGATATACCTGTACGCAGTACTGACCAACAGCAGCGTCTCGACGAGTTGTTGAATAGCCATAAACGAGGATCTGAATAATGAGTCTTGGGCTCGTCACAACACTACTACTCTTAGGTGCAGCACTGTTTGTTGCGCTGCCGTTTTATAGTGCTAGAAAACGAGAGCATAATGAAGACGGCTCTGGTATTGCCGAACAGGCCAATATTGATATTTTTCGCGATCAGCAACTGCAGTATCAACAGCAGCTCGATCGCGGCGAAATCAGTGCCGAACAGCAAGCTCAGATGTTGGTCGAGGCCGAACAGTTATTGTTAAACAACACTGCGGCTGTGCAGCAGCAAGCTTCACTAAATGGCATGGCGCAGGGCTTTTGGTTACTGCCGGTGTTAATTCTGGCGATCTCTCTGGCGAGCTTAGGATTCTATCGCAGTCTGGGTTCCGGAATTGATCAGCAGATTGCGGAGACACTTGCTGAGCGGCTGGTTAATCAGCAGTCTCAAGTGACTCCAGAGCTGATTGCCCGAATCGCTGAGCGGGTTCAACAGCGGCCCGACAATCTCTACTACTGGACTATCTTGGCCGAAGATGCAGTTGTAGCCAGCAATATGCTCGCCGCATCGGACTATTTTGCCGAGGCACTGCGGATTCAGTCCAACGAACCCTACCTTTTGGCTCAATACGCACAGGCGCTATTTTTTGTTGATGCCAACCGTTTCTCGGATCGGGTGGTTGCGGCGTTGGACCAGGCTTATGGTGCCGACTCCAAGAATCAAACCGTGTTGGGTCTCAAAGGTATTCAAGCGTTTCAAGAAGCGGATTACCAGCGCGCTATTCGTTATTGGCAGGGCGCCGCTCTTGGGCTGAACCCCGCGGGTGACAGTTGGAAAGCGCTCCAGGGTGGAATTCAGCAGGCAGTGCAGTTGGCGGGTGAAGCGCCTGTGGCCTCCACGGAAACGCCGGCAGACCTTGATGGGGTAACAGTGACCATCAATCTGAGCTTAGACCCCAGCATCGAGTTCACCCCAGAACAGTTAGTTTTTGTCGCCATCATCGAAGCCGATGGCCCACCAATGCCACTGGCGGCGCGCAAGCTGGTGGCCAGTCAATTACCCCTCGAACTGATACTCAGTGATCGCGATGCGCTGATGGCAGGCCGCAGTCTGGCGGACAAGAACATCAAAGTGCTGGCAAGGTTGTCCAGCACTGGCAGTGCCACTCCTCAGCAAGGTGATTGGCAGGTGATTAGTGACGCGGTTGAGAGCAATTCCGCCGCACTTCAATTCTCTCTAGAGATTGCTTCGCCCTTCGTTGAGTAGGGCGTTTTTCCAAGCTATTTTAAAGCTCCGCTGAATGCTTATGGACTTCAGTTGGCAGAGTATTTATTTCTGTTTTGTGTCAGTGCCTGAACGTGTAGAATAACGAGCAATTGTAGACAGTGATTGTTTGATTTTAATTAAGCGCGTTCTACACGATTTTTTACACGACTTATTACAGAAAAGACTGACTACCTATGCGGCTTAAATCGATAAAACTGGCTGGATTTAAATCCTTCGTTGATCCGACATCAGTCCATTTCCCCAGTAATCTCTGTGCCGTCGTCGGCCCCAATGGCTGTGGTAAATCGAATATTATCGATGCTGTTCGCTGGGTAATGGGCGAGAGCTCTGCAAAGAACCTCCGCGGCGAATCCATGACCGATGTCATCTTCAATGGCTCAGGCGGCCGCAAGCCTGTAGGCCAGGCCTCCATTGAATTGATCTTTGATAATTCCGACGGGCGCATCGTTGGTGAATACGCCTCCTACTCCGAAATCGGTATCAAGCGCAAAGTGACCCGTGATGGTCAATCTAACTATTATTTGAACGGCAGCAAATGTCGCCGCCGTGATATCACTGATATATTCTTGGGCACCGGTCTCGGGCCACGCAGCTATGCCATTATCGAGCAGGGTATGATCTCTCGCTTAATTGAAGCGCGTCCTGAAGAACTGCGCGTCTATATCGAAGAAGCCGCGGGCATTTCCAAATATAAAGAGCGTCGTCGTGACACGGAAAACCGTATTCGCCGCACCATGGAAAACCTTGAGCGCCTCACCGATATTCGCGATGAGTTAGGTCGCCAGTTGAGTCGCCTTGAGCGCCAGGCCAAAGCCGCGGAAAAATATTCCGAGTACAAAAAAGAAGAGCGTCAATTTTCAGCCGAGTTACTGGCCCTAAAGTGGCGTGGCTACAACGCCTCTGCCACGGAGCAGAAGCACAAGATTGGCGAGTTGGAAATTGAGCGCGAGCGCATTGTCACTGAGCGCATCGGCTGTGATACCTCTATTGAAAAATTACGCACTCAGTCCACTGACCTCAATGACACCTTTAATGAGGTGCAGGGGCGCTTCTATAAAATCGGTGGCGATGTTGCCCGTATCGAACAGGCCATAGAACACGCCCAACAGCGTGCATCGGAACTGCACAAAGATCTTGAGCAGACCGAGCGTAACTTTACCGAATCCGAACAGCACCTCAATGCCGATGTTCAAAAAGCCACTGGCTGGCAGGCAGAGTTTGATCAGCTGGCGCCGGCTCTGGAACTGGCTCTTGAAGCCGAGACGGTTTCAACGGAAACATTACAGGCTGCTGAAGAATCCATGCAGCAGTGGCAGCAGGCCTGGGACGAGTTTAATCAAACCTCTGCGGCCCCGCGTCAGCAAGCCGAAGTTCAGCAGTCCCGCATCCAACATCTTGAGCAGTTGATGCGCCGCCTCAGCGAGCGTCATGAAAACCTTGCCACTGAAGCTAGCAGCTATTTAGCCAGCCCGGCTGAAGAAGAGATGGCACTGATTCAAGAGCAACTCAGTGACGCAGAACAGGCTCGTGAGAGCATCGAAAATCAGCGCGTCGAAAACAGCGCACAGATTGAAACCGCCCGCACCAGCGTCAAACAGTTCAGTGTTGAGTTGGATCAGGCCCGCAGTCAGCAGCAGAGTTTGAACGGCCGACGCGCTTCTCTTGAAGCCCTGCAGCAAGCCGCGATGGGCGACGATGCAGAAAAAAAATGGCTCGATTCAAAAGGTCTGGGCTCTAACCCGCGACTTGTGGATTCGGTTAAGCCAGACGATGGTTGGGAAGTGGCTGCCGAGACTGTATTGGGTAGCTATCTACAGGCTGTGGCCGTGGACGATGTGGTGGCCAATATTGGCCTACTCGAGGACTTTAAAAAGGGCGAGTTGTTGCTGATTGGTAAAACCGGTCAAGCGGCTGCTAGCGGTAACAAAGCCAAACTGCTTAGTGATCTGGTCGGCGGCGATGCTGTGCAGGGGCTGTTAGGCAATATTTATGCAGCCGAAACCTTAGCTGAAGCAGTCGCCTTGCAGCCGTCGCTGTCGCCGATCGAATCAGTTGTCACCCAGGATGGTATATGGCTGGGCAATAATTGGTTGCGGGTTGCGCGAGACAAAGATGCCACCGCCGGGGTCTTGAAGCGCAAGCAAGAGTTACTCAGCATTGGTGAGCAGAAGCAGGCTCTAGATGCACAGATTGACGAATTGGAAACACAGCGTCAAAGCAATGAAAATAAGCTTCAGGAACTGGAGGCACAGCGTCAGGAAATTGCTGGCAGTGTCGCTCAGCAGCAGAGCACCTATGCCGATCTGCGTTCTAAACTCAGTGGTTTTCAGGTTCAGATCGAGCAGCTTAAGGCGCGCAAAGAACGTGCCGATAAAGAGCTTGCCGAAGTTCACCAGCAACAGCAGCTGGAGCAGGAGAACTTAGCTGAAGCGCGACAGTTACTGCAGCAGTCCATCGAAAAGATGGAAGCAGACACCGAGCGACGTGAAACATTGGTCGAGCAGCGTGAAGGTTTTCGTGAGCATCTGGACACAACCAGGCAGAAGGCTCGCCAAGATCGCGATCAGCGTCATGACTTAGCGGTTCGTGAAGGCTCATTGAGCACTCAGCTAAGCTCTATTCTCGAGGGTATTGAGCGACTTAAGATTCAGGTGGCGAGACTGCAAGAGCGTCGCACCCAGCTTCGAGAAGCCTTTGACATCAAAGATGATCCATCTGACAAGTACCAACTTGAGCTGGAAGAAAAGCTTGAGTTAAGGCTCACCATCGAAGGAGAGCTGAACACCGCTCGCACAGAGATGGAAGAAGTCGACCATGAGATGCGCAAGCAAGAAAAGCAGCGCAGCGAGCGCGAAGAGCAATTACAGGAAGTGAGTGGCCGCTTGGAAACTCAGCGTATTGCCGCCCAAGAGATCACGACTCTAAGTCGCACCATTGAAGAACAGATCGTTGAGAAGAACGGCGATCTTGAGACCTTGCTGGAAAATCTCGCCGAAGATGCCGAGATGGTTGATTGGGAAGAGCAACTGCAGTTGATAGGCAATCGTATCAATCGTCTGGGCCCGATTAATCTGGCGGCCATTGACGAGTACAAGATTGAATCTGAACGCAAAGATTACCTGGATACCCAGAACGCTGAACTCGAAGAAGCCATGGATACGTTGAAAACGGCGATCCAAAAAATCGACCGCGAGACTCGTACCCGCTTTAAAGAAACCTTTGAGTTGGTGAACAAGAATATCCAAGAACTGTTCCCGAAACTCTTTGGTGGCGGCCACGCCTACTTAGAACTGACCGGCGACGACCTGCTTGATACTGGCGTTACCCTGATGGCCAGACCTCCGGGTAAAAAGAATGCCTCGATTCAGTTGCTCTCCGGTGGTGAAAAAGCACTCACCGCCATTGCTATGGTATTTGCTATATTCAGACTTAATCCGGCACCTTTTTGTATGCTTGACGAAGTGGATGCTCCCTTGGATGATGCCAATGTGGGTCGCTACGCAGCTATGGTTAAAGAGATGTCCGACCAGGTACAGTTTATCTTTATCACCCACAACAAGATTTCAATGGAGGCGGCCAATCAGTTAATGGGCGTAACCATGCATGAACCTGGCGTCTCGCGCTTAGTCAGTGTTGATGTCAATCAGGCCGCCGAATTGGCGGATGCCTGATAGTAGAAGCAACGTTTTAATGGAGTAGTGAGCTGGGCGGATCAATCACTGAAAAGCGATTACCCGGTATATAAAAATGATATTTTTTGAGTAGCTGTCTTTATGGATGTAATTGGCCCAAGAGAAGTTTTAATCGCCGTAGGTCTGCTAGTTTTACTGGCAGTAGTATTGGACGGCGCACGGCGGATAAAACAGCATCGCTATGAAAACCTTCATATGTCGTCACGAAAGTTACAGAAAAATTCTCGTGCTGATGATGACTTTGATGACCTTCTAAATGACAGCCAGTTTCCCTCTGGCGGTTCGCGCATAGTCGGCATCCGTGACGAAAAAGATATTCAGCAGGTCGAGGAAAATTTACGCCGGGCTTTGGCGAACAAGCCGGACTTTGGCCATAAGCAGCCTAAGCAAGAACAGTTTGAACTCAATGAACAGCCGGCTGCCAGTGCTAGAGTTCCGGCTAAGCCAGCCAAATCCGCTGCGCCCGCGCCGACTAGAGCCGCCTCAGCACAGCAGCAGATATTAGTGATGCACCTTATGGCACCGAAGGGCGAGGTGCTTATTGGCCGACAGCTTCAAGAAGCTGCGCTCAATGTTGGCCTTCGTTATGGCGAATCAAAAATATTTCAGCGTCATCTCCATGAAGACGGTTCTGGAGAGGTCTTGTTTAGCATGGCCAATCTAGTCAACCCTGGTACCTTTGACCTGAAAACCATAGAGCAGATGACCACTCCAGGTGTCACACTATTTATGGCTCTGGACGATATAGAAGACCCCGTTTCTGCCTTCGACATTATGATCGAGTCGGTGGATAGTATGGCTGCAGTGATGAGCCTCAGCGTACTCGATGAAACGCGCAGTTCCATGACTCGTCAGACCATCGATCATTATCGGCAGCGCGCCCGTGACGTTTCTTTTCGCCGCAGTCAGGGTCAATGATCACAAGGATATTTAAATGGCACAAATTCTCGAGCAGGTTCGCGCAGAGTATGAACAGCTCAAGGATGAGTTAAACCAGCACAACCACAGTTACTATGTGCTCGATGAGCCCACTGTTCCCGACAGTGAATATGACCGCTGCATGGGTCGGCTAAAGGATATCGAGCAACAGCATCCGGAATTACTCAGTGACGACTCCCCCAGCCAACGGGTGGGAGGCGCAGCCTTGCCGTCGTTTTCTCAGGTCAGTCACGATGTGCCCATGCTCTCTTTGGACAATGCCTTTAATGAAGATGAGTTGGTAGCTTTTGATCGGCGAATCAGTGATCGCCTGAATTACAAAGATGATCAGCAGATCGCCTATGTCTGTGAGCCCAAGCTCGATGGCGTTGCCGTAAGCCTGCTCTATAAGGAGGGTCTCTTAGTGCGCGGAGCCACTCGCGGTGATGGCAAAGTCGGTGAAGATATCACTGCCAATGTACGCACTATTAATAGTATCCCGCTTAAATTGAGCGGCACTGGTATTCCCAAGTTACTTGAAGTGCGCGGTGAGATTTATCTGCCCCGCAGCGGCTTCGATAAGATCAATGCTGCAGCCATTGCCAAGGGCGAAAAAGCCTTTGTTAATCCGCGCAATGCCGCCGCCGGCAGTCTGCGCCAATTAGATTCAAAAATTACCGCCAGCCGACCTCTGGAAATGTGTGCCTACAGTGTCGGCCAGTTTAAAGGTGGGGAAACCCCAGACAGCCATCTGAATATGCTCAAGGCATTGGGTAGCTGGGGCTTTAAAATTAATACCTATGTGGAGGCCGTCCAGGGCATTGCTGCCTGCGAAGCCTACTACGAGCGTATGCAAGGGCGCCGAGATAAGCTGGGTTACGATATCGACGGCATTGTTTACAAGGTCAATGATCTTGCTCTGCAACAGCGCCTCGGCTTTGTTGCCAAAGCACCGCGCTGGGCCATTGCCCGCAAGTTTCCAGCTCAGGAAGAAATGACTCAGCTGTTGGACGTGGAGTTTCAAGTGGGTCGCACCGGCGCACTGACCCCGGTGGCTCGTTTGGCCCCTGTATTTGTCGGCGGTGTTACGGTGAGCAATGCCACGCTGCACAATGGCGATGAGATTGCCCGCCTAGGTATCTGTATTGGCGACACGGTGATTATCCGTCGCGCTGGGGATGTGATCCCCAAGGTTGCTGCGGTGGTCTTAGATCGACGACCTGCGGATGCTCGACCGATTATCTTTCCCGAAAACTGCCCAGTTTGTCAGTCATCAGTTAGACGCGTTGAAGGTGAGGCGGTAGCGCGTTGTTCTGGGGGCCTGTTTTGCGGCGCCCAGAGCAAGGAGGCGATTAAACATTTTGCCTCGCGCAAGGCGATGGATATAGATGGCCTGGGCGACAAGTTGGTGGAATTGCTAGTGGACCGCGGGTTGATTTATTCCCCCGCCGATCTCTATGAGCTGACTGTGACAAAAATAGCCGACCTCGAGCGTATGGGCGAAAAGTCAGCACAAAATTTAATCGATTCTATTGCCGTGAGTCGACAGACCACCTTGGGTAAATTTCTCTTTGCTCTGGGTATTCGCGAAGTAGGGGAGGCCACTGGGCAAACTCTGGCGAGGAATTTCGGGTCTCTCGAAGCGATCATTGAAGCGGATCAGGATGCCCTGCTAGAGGTCGATGATATAGGCCCTGTGGTGGCCTATTATATTCGCGACTTTTTCCGTAATCCGGATAACTTGTCTATTATCAATGCATTGCGTGAGTCCGGTGTCAGCTGGGACGATATAGATATCAGCGCGCAGGATTCTCAGCCTTTAAAAGGCCAGACTTGGGTGTTGACTGGAGGCATGGAAATCATGAGCCGCGCCGAAGCCAAAGATCGACTGCAGGAGCTCGGCGCCAAGGTTGCTGGTAGTGTTTCAGCGAAAACCTCCCAGGTCGTCGCTGGCCCTGGAGCTGGTTCAAAGCTCACCAAGGCTCAGTCGTTGGATATTCCGGTATTCGATGAACAACAGTTTTTGGCTTTTTTAGAAGGCCATAAATAACGCCATAAATAG
>JGI20152J14361_10000857_pt1 | contig 21083 bp, 18 predicted proteins | sample COG_02_FD_14361 | JGI IMG/M metagenome (IMG submission 14361)
GTATCAGGTTCTCTTTTAATCACTCCAGTACCAGAACAGGGAACATCTAAAAGTACATAGTCGGCTATATTTGACAACTCCTCTAATATTCCCGGTTCTTCCCAAGCTCTTGTCTTAACAATGCTGAGCCCGCTACGCTGCGTACGTTTTTGGAGCTCACCTAATTTACGGCCTTCTACATCCATTGCAATCAGAGTGCCTTTATTTTGCATAAGCGCACCAAGATGCAGTGTTTTACCTCCAGCACCTGCACATGCATCGATAACTATACTTCCTGGCTTAGGACTTAAGTATGGTGCTATAGACTGAGAACCTGCGTCTTGCACTTCAAACTTACCCGTTTTAAACCCCTCAAGATTATTCAATCGAGGACGTCCCGTTAATAATAGAGCCTCTGGAAATATAGGATGAACCGTTGCTTTCAATCCCGCCGCCTCTAGCTCATCTAGGACCTCTTGAGTAGTAGATTTAAGAACATTGACTCGTAGATTGACGGAATTAGGAATGTTCATAGCCTTAGCGATCGTATCCCATTTGGACCCCAATTGCGCTCTAGCTTCAATATCAAACCACTCTGAATAGCTCTCTAAGATCGCGGTTCCACTTAAGCTACTCAGACGTTCATCTATATTGACATCTCGTATGGCATCAAACTTAGGCCAATCCGGAAGTTCATAGCCACGCCAAAGCCAGTATATCCCAAAGAGCTTTTGAAGGTCTTTCCGTTTTGTCGTAGGTTCTTGTCCTAAAAGTCCCCAAAGAAGTCCCCACCAGCGCACCATTTCATAGGTATGTTCGGCAACGAAACTTCGATCTCGTGAGCCCCATTTCTTATTTTGACGCAATAACTTTTCTACAACCTTGTCCGCGTAAAGCCCCTTCCCAAAGGACATTTCCAACGCTTCTAATACTCCTGCGACGGTGTTTGGAAAAATCTTGGGTGTCGCCATTAAAGAGCTGGATAGGTGTTGGGATCTTTTTCATGCATTACAGCATACAATTTTTCTACGATGTCGTCGTAAGAAGGCTTAGAGAAGTAGTCGCCATCAGATGCAAAGGCCGGTCTGTGATCTTTGGAGGTTATGGTAACCGGAGCACCGTCTAAATACTGATAGCCCTTCTGGTCTTCTAAAATATGTTGCATCAAGAAGGCAGAAGCACCGCCACGTACGTCCTCATCTAGGATAACCAAGGTATTCGTTTTCGCTAAGCTTGCTACTACATCATGGTTTAAGTCAAATGGAATAAGAGACTGTATATCAATCAATTCCACGCTAATGCCCATGGTCATAAGTTCCTGTATCGCAGCTTCTGCAATGGTACAGTTTGAACCGTAAGTAACAAGCGTAATATCAGTTCCTTCCTGCATAATCTCTACCTCACCGATGGGCATTGTGAATTCGCCAACATTAGTAGGAAGCGCCTCTTTTCTTCTATAGCCATTCAAACATTCAATGACGATAGCAGGATTATCTAATTGCATTAATTTATTGTAGAATCCTGCAGCTTTAGTCATGTTCCTTGGGACCAAGACATACATACCTTTGATGGTGTTGATAATGGTTCCCATAGGAGACCCAGAATGCCAGATTCCCTCTAGCCTGTGCCCGCGAGTACGAACAATAGTTGGTGCTTTTTGACCACCTACCGTGCGGTAGTGAACAGTAGCTAAATCATCGGACATGATTTGAAGTGCATAGAGTAGGTAGTCTAAATATTGAATTTCAGCAATAGGACGTAATCCACGCATTGCTAACCCTATACCTTGCCCCATAATGGTAGCCTCACGAATTCCAGCGTCTTGAACTCTTGTTTCACCGTATTTTAATTGCATGCCCTCAAGGCCTTGATTCACATCACCAATTTTACCGGAATCTTCACCGAAGACCATCGCTTCCGGATGCTTGGCGAATAGGGCATCAAAATTGTCTCTGAGTATGATTCTTGCATCTACCATCTCTTGAGTCTCGTATACTGCTGGGGTATGATCTAGAAGTGCCGCCTCAGCCTGTACGCTATACAAATGAGAACTGTAGCGTTCGTTTTGTACAGCGTTTTCTTTACTTAGCCATGCTTTTAACGGTTTGACGTCTATATTACTATCACCCGCCACTATTCGAATGGCCTTACGAACTGCTTTGAAAGAATGTGCCACCTCAAGATCCTCATGAGCCTCTAATTCATTGATAACATTAGTAATGAATATTCCCTTCTCGCCCTGGGTTTGAATACTTTTTAATAGAGGAAGTACCTCATGTTTCAAGCGTATTGGATGGCTTTGGTAAATGGACCACGCTTCCTTTTTACCGTCACGAGCTAGTTTTTTAGCTTCTTTTGTGATCTCGTCCAGCTCTTCTTGAGATGCAACATCATGTGCTAGAATCCACTCACCGAACTTTACAATACAATCTTGATCTTTTTCCCACTGCAAACGCTCTGCCGTCTTGTAACGTTCATGAGAACCGGAAGTGCTATGTCCTTGAGGCTGAGTCATTCCTTTTACGTGAATCATTACAGGAACATGCTCTTCACGTGCGACGCGTCCAGCATGTAGGAATGTGTTTATAAGTGCTGGGTAATCCCATGCTTCAACCACAAAAATATCATACCCTTTTCCTTTTTCATCGCGCTGAAAACCTTTGAGAATTTCGCTAATATCTTGTTTTGTGGTTTGATACTCTGCACCAACTGAAATACCGTATTCATCATCCCAAACAGAAATTACCATAGGAACTTGCAGTACTCCAGCAGCGTTTATGGTTTCAAAGAAGAGTCCTTCAGAAGTGGAAGCATTCCCTATAGTTCCCCAAGCCACTTCTCTACCTGCTTTTGAAAACTTATCACTACCGTCGAAAGAAACTTCTTTGTAGACTTTGGAAGCTTGAGCCAACCCTAAAAGTCGTGGCATTTGTCCGGCAGTAGGACTAATATCTGAGGAGCTATTGTATTGTTCTGTAAGGTTGACCCAATCGCCATTTTCATCGAGTGATCTTGTCGCAAAATGACCGTTCATTTGACGGCCTCCAGCCATGGGTTCTTCCTTGATATCAGTAACAGCATAAAGGGAAGTAAAGAAGCGTTTTGCATCCATTTCACCCAGTGCCATCATGAAGGTTTGATCTCTGTAATAGCCGCTTCTGAAATCACCCTTTTCAAAGGCCTTCGCCCAGGCAATCTGCGCCAACTCTTTACCAGCGCCAAATATTCCAAATTTGGCCTTACCTGTAAGAACTTCTCGACGCCCCATTAAAGAGCATTCACGAGATAATACGGCGATTTTATAATCTTGAAGTACTTCGGTCTTGTACTCTTGGTAACTGATTTCTTTTTTCTGCTTTTCTGTCATGCGATAGGGTTGAGTTAAACTCAATGCAAATATACGACAGAATCTGCGCTACAATAGGCGCTTAAACACAAACAGAACGAACAAGGTTATCACGATCAATAGCAGAACCTGGATACCGCTACTTTTATAATGTACCTTATGCAGCTGAAGGTCCTTGCGGTAGCTAATAAAGAGGTAAATGAGAAATGATATCGCAAATAGAGCGGCAAAGATCCAATGCCCTGTCGTTATGTTTTCCATGTTGTAAATTTACGATGCAATCGTTCATAAAAAGCAAATCATGCAGAAACAGATAAAACATGTAGAAAAGTTCCATGACACTTTTGGAATCACCAATAAATACGAACCTACGGCAGCAGCGACAAAAGAAACTATAGCCTTACGGCATAGGCTTATGGCAGAGGAAAACGAAGAGTACCTCGAAGCTGCACTAGATGGTGATACAGTAGAAGTAGCAGATGCTCTTGGTGATATGATGTACATCTTGTGTGGAACCATTCTTAGCCACGGCATGCAACACATCATTGAAGACGTGTTCGAGGAAATTCAAGCGAGCAACATGAGTAAACTAGGTTTAGATGGAAAACCAATTTACAGAGAGGATGGGAAAGTAATGAAAGGTCCTAAGTATTTCAAACCTAACATTAAAGCTATTCTAGATCGCTAACAATCGGAGCCAACAAAGAAGTTTTATGTGGCCGTTGATCAAATATTGTTTGACAACCCGGCAGCCATTCAGGTGAGGAAGACTTATTCGGGATATAGTTTGCTTCTACATCTCGAGCCATTTTTATCTTCTCCACAGCATCTTCGTGGAATGTAATTTTCATCCAAGAGCAGCTACTTTTATTGGAACCCTCCATCGCACCGTCATCACTCACATTATGGAGTAAAGCTTGGGCATTGCCATCGATTCTCACACTTTTCATGGAGTTTTCGTCAAAGTTGCCTTTTAGAATATTACCGGTAGTTTGATCAAAATACAAGGAGTCTTTGGTCTTAGTCGCAATAGTTACGTTAGCGAGCATATATAGACTGTCTAGCTCGTTATTGACTAGTTTCAATACGGTTGAATCTGCACCGAATTCGCTGTTACCACTCCATAAAGTGGGAGAAGGGTATAAGACCAATTCTTCTTCCGCTTCACCAAATAAAAAGTGTGGACTGATGCCTTGAAAATCTTCGCTAAAAAAGGAAGTTTGACCAAACAAATGCACTGTTTTGCTTGTGTCTAAGGACGAGCGTATGACCAGGGTATCTCCCTTTGCGTAAATAGTGTCTTCCTCCATACTTTGCTCATAAAAGACTGGAGAAAAAGCATCTACAAAAACTGGACTTTTCTTGTAATCAATAAAATCGCTTCGCAAAACGAATCCTTCGGAAGAATCTGCGACCGTAGCGTTTCCATGTAAGGTGCCATCTTCTGAATTCAGTGAGTAATAAAGGCTGTCCGCTGCTATATAACGTTTTGGCGCTAACATCTGAGCGCCACCAAACAACTCCAGTAAGTTCACATCCGCTGAATACGTGCCCTTAGAACAAAACAACAAAGTACTATCCTTGATGAACTGCGTGGGACCGGCGAAAGTATATTTATTCTTGTTAGGATAGTAGAGGAGGGTATCTGTAGTCATTTCAAAGGCTGAGTCAATAGCTACAACGTTCCCCCTTAAACGGACCAGCTCGTATTCAGTATTGTATTGGCCAAGATCGGATGTAATACGTAAATCTTTTCGCTCCAATGTTGATCTAGTCAGGTAGTACGCCGTTGATGTATTTCTATCATACTTCAAGACCGAGGTCGCTAAACGTGAAGAGGGGGTTTTAAGGACCACTTGTTCAGAGATGGTGAATGTTCTCTGATCTCCTAGATACGTTAATCGTTCTCCAGTAATAAGCACTGTATCCGCTTGACGCACTCGAATGTTGCCGTAGGCTTCAAAAGTATTCTGAGGACGATACAGTACTGCAGAATCGCAGTACATCAACGCTACATCCTGCTGAAGCGTTACGTTCCCTTTGAGGTAATAGGTTTGACCACCGTCATTGCCTTTGACAAAGTCGGTCGTGTCGCTTCGAATGATTTGAACCTTCGTTTGACTCCACCCTGAGTGAAGGGTAGAGAAAAAAAGAGCCACACAAAATAGTATGGCCTTTTTCATTAGTCTCTTAATATGGTTTGAGCGCGATCCGGTCCAACGCTAACGAGCGTTATTCGGTACGCCTACTTCTGCCTCAATAAAGGCGATGTAGTCCTTGAAACTCTGTGGGAACGACTCTTCATCAGTCATTTGCATCAAATCCTCATCCCATCCAGGAAGCTCTTTGAATATAGGTTCGATAAGATCTTCTTGAAGTTTGTATGGTAAATGCTTTACGACTTCTCCTTTGTACTTATAGGCAGTACAAATCTTTATGTTGCCAACACCACTCAAGACATCTCCTTTCATCATCATTAATTCAGTAACGCCGTTAATGTTGATTGCGTATTTCAAAGCAGGTAGATCTAACCAGCCACATCTTCTTGGGCGACCAGTGGTTGCACCAAATTCGTGACCATTAGCTTGGATGGTAGCACCTACTTCATCCGCTAATTCTGTAGGGAAGGGCCCCGAGCCAACACGAGTGCAATACGCCTTAAAAATTCCGTAAACGTTTTTGATATTATTTGGCGCAATNCCCATACCTGTACAAGCACCAGCACAAGTTGTATTAGATGACGTTACAAATGGATAGGTCCCAAAATCTATATCTAACAACGTGCCNTGAGCACCNTCGGCAAGAATAGTNCGACCCTCAGCAATAGCATCGTGAAAATAGGGCTCACTATCAATAATGTCTAACGTACGNAAGTAATTGATCGCAGCAAACCAGTTAGGCTCAAGGGCTTCTAGATCATANTCAAACCCTTCATAACCAGCAAGTAGCTGCTTATGCTTGTCTACTAACGCACTATATAATTCGTCGAAATTGTCCAATTGTATATCGCCAACTCGCAAACCGTTACGACCCGTTTTGTCCATATACGTCGGACCAATTCCTTTTAAAGTGGAACCAATTTTCTTCTTGCCCTTAGCGGCTTCACTAGCGGCATCTAGTAATCGATGTGTTGGTAAAATCAAGTGCGCCTTCCGGCTAATTTTCAACCGACTTAACACATGTGGCTCTTGATCGATCAGTTTGTCCAACTCCACTTTAAAAATAACAGGATCGATGACCACACCATTTCCTACGACATTCATCACACTTTCGTGAAATACACCAGAAGGTATGGTATGCAATACATGCTTTTTGCCTTCAAATTCAAGAGTGTGACCGGCATTAGGTCCACCTTGAAAGCGTGCGATGATATCGTACTTACGCGTTAATACATCGACTATTTTACCTTTTCCTTCATCGCCCCATTGGAGACCTAAAAGCACATCTACTGCCATAACTAATTGTTGCTCGACTCTTTTCTTTTCGCATAGAAGTAAAGGCTGTGGCTTTCTACTTCTACACCAAAAATTTCTTCGATTGTTTGTTTAATGTTTTGAATACGCGGATCACAAAATTCGAATACCTCTCCAGTATCCGTCAATATGACATGATCGTGTTGCTTGTTGAAATAGGACTTCTCATAAAAACTTTGATTTTGACCAAACTGGTGCTTACGAACCAAACCGCAAGTCAAAAGCAATTCTATTGTGTTGTAAAGCGTCGCTCTTGAAACCCGGTAATTCTTATCCTTCATGCTTAGATACAGGGTTTCAACATCAAAGTGGTCTTCATTTTCATAGACCTCTTTTAATATCGCAAACCGCTCTGGAGTCTTGCGTTGGTTATGCTCTTCCAAATAGCGGCCAAATACGTCTTTAACCTTATTGTATGCTTCTTGTGTACTCATGAGAAGTAAAACGCTAAAATACGTCGTATCAATTGAATTTACCTACACGAGTAACACTACTAATGCCCTCTAAATTCTTGATATTGTTAATAGTATCAGTTAAGCCCAATTTATCCGCCACTTCAATGGTCAACTTACCTGTGAATAACCCGTCGTCTACGCTAAAAGCAATCGCTTTAATATTGATACTTAGTTCGTTCGATACCACTTTCGTTACGTCATTCACGATACCTATTCTATCCATTCCTTTAATAAGCAAATTGATGGTCGAAAAAGCGCCTTTCCGGTCGACCCATTTTGCTTTGAGTGTTCTATTCGCAAATCTACTTTGTAACAATACCGCATTAGGACAATCGTCACGATGTACCTTCAATCCATCTGCTGTGGTTACAAAACCAAAAACTCTATCACCCGGAAGCGGATTACAACACTTTGCTAGGGTATAGTCCATTTCATGTTCGTCCGTATCAAAAACCAATAACAGATGATCAGTTTGCTGCTTCTTGGATTTATCCCCTAGTTTGGTCTTTGCATAATTGCTTCTTACTATTCGTTGCTTGAAGTAGTTAACAAGTCCAGAGGTTTCTCGGGCATACTCGCGTAGTTTTCCGTTGTCAATCACACCAAGTCCTACTTTATAGTAGAGCTCCTCAGGGTTTTTTAAGCCAAAGAAATTGACCAATTTGTGGATGTTACTGTGCGTTGCCTTCAATTTGAGCACCTTCAACTTGCGTTCCAGTATAAATTGACCCTGACCAGTAATAAGCTGTTTTTCCTTCTTTAGACTTTGTTTGATGCGCTGCTTTGCCTTTCCGGTTTTTACGAAACTTAACCAATCTTCTTTTGGTTCCTGCTTCACAGAAGTCAGCACTTCTATTTGGTCACCTGATTTTAAAGGTGTGCTCAAAGGAATCAGTTTACCGTTCACCTTCGTTCCCAAGCAATGTGCACCTACCTCTGTGTGTATATCAAAGGCAAAATCTAAGGCCGTAGCACCCTTGGGTAGGGTAAGCATTTCTCCTTTAGGAGTAAAGACAAATATTTCGGAAGAGAATAGGTTCATCTTGAAACTATCGATGAAGTCTTCGCTATCGTTCTCCGGATCATCTAAAAATTCTCTGATACGAAGGAGCCAACGATCCAATTGGTTACTTCCTGAACTATCCTCCTTGTACTTCCAATGTGCTGCAAATCCATTTTCAGCAATATCGTCCATGCGCCTTGTCCTAATCTGCACTTCAACCCAATGACCGTCAGGCCCCATCACCGTGGTGTGTAACGATTCATAGCCGTTACTCTTTGGTGAACTTATCCAGTCGCGCAAACGAGCAGGGTTAGGGTTGAAATTTTCTGTAATAATGGAGTAGGCCTGCCAACAAATTGCTTTCTCTCGCTCTTTATCCGCTTCAAGTATGATTCGTATGGCATACTTGTCATAGACTTCATTAAAACTGACGTTTTGGTTCTTCATCTTTCTACGAATAGAATAGATGCTTTTTGTACGCTTTCTTACTTCAAAGGTTAGGTCTGCTTGCGACAACTCTTCAGAAACCTTGCGTTCGAACTTATTCAAATACTCAAAATCTTTCCTTTGAAGCGCTTCCATACGACTGTAGATATCATCAAATACCTCAGGCTCCGTATACTTTAGGGAAATGTCTTCCAATTCTGTTTTAATGCTAAACAACCCCAATCGGTGCGCTAGAGGCGCGTAAATAAATAGCGTTTCAGAGGCTATTTTCAATTGTTTGTGCGAAGGCATGTCGGACATGGTACGCATGTTGTGCAATCGGTCTGCAAGCTTAATGAGAATTACTCGAACGTCGTCTGAGATGGTGAGGAGCATCTTTCTGTAGTTTTCCAACTGCATACTACTCTCCATGCTCACCACACCGGATATCTTGGTCAATCCATCAATAAGTTTCGAAATGTTCGGATTAAACATGTTCTCGATGTCTACCAAGGTATAATCCGAATCTTCTACAACATCATGCATTAATGCCGTTGCAATACTAGTAGGCCCTAGACCAATTTCTGTTGCAACGATCTGCGCTACGGATATAGGGTGGGTGATGTAGGGTTCTCCACTTTTACGACGCACTCCCTTGTGTGCATCTTTCGCCAATGAGAAAGCACGCTGTATCATTTTTTGATCAGCTGCGTCGGTTTTATATTCAATACTGTTTAACAGATCTTTGAATGCACCTTCTACTAGTTCGCTATCCTTATCCTCGTTGGCGGTCATGTTGACTTAGTCTATCAAAAATATAGCTGGTCGTTTATGTAATTCTGGAACATCTAAACGCCATTGTGCTACCGTTTGAGTTTTAATCTTCTCTGTATCTAAAGTAATATCTACAGCAATACAAAGCTTCGTCTCTGGATGCAGGTTGGCAACCAATTCTTCCATCAATTTTCCGTTGCGGTAGGGCGTCTCCATAAAGATTTGAGTGATTCCATCTCGTATGTCCTTTTGCATCGCCTGAAAAACTCTCTTTCGAATAGGTTTATCATGCGGTAAATAACCGCGAAATGTAAATTGCTGCCCATTAAAACCGCTCGCCATTAAAGCCAAGAGGATAGAAGATGGTCCGACGCATGGACGGACTTCAATTCCTTTGCGGTGCGCTATACTAACGATAGACGCACCTGGATCCGCCACACAAGGCACTCCTGCTTCTGATAAAACCCCTATGGAATGTCCTTTTTTAATAGGATCTAAAAAGTAGGGTAGGTCAAGTGGATCAGTCTGCTTGTCTAGAATTTCAAGTCTTAACTCACGCTGGTTCTTTTCGGGTAACAAATGCTTAATGTAAGCCCTGGCCGTTTTTTCATTTTCCACAATGAAGTAAGTAAGACTATCTATGATATTTACGACATCCTTTGGTATGATATAGTCAAAATTATCTTGACCTAACGTATTAGGCAATAGGTATATAGCAGCCATTAGTACTTTTTAATAAAGGATTGAACAGCTTCTTCAAGAAGCTCATATACATGCCTAAATCCACTCTGCCCCCCAGTATAAGGATCGGGAACTTGGCGATTTTCTCCCGGATAGGCTTCATTTAGAATAAGTCGCACCTTAGCTTTTGCCGCCTCATTAGGTGCCAATCGGATGAGATTCGTATAATTAGAGCTATCCATGGCAAAAATAATATCGAAGGTCTCGAAATCTTCCTCATTCACTTGTCTTGAACGTTGGTGATCAATTGCAATACCGCGTTCTTTTGCTATTAAAATACTTCTTGTATCTGGTCGTTCATCTTCATGCCACCCAGATGTCCCCGCTGAATCTATACGCCAATCCGCAGGAGCGTGCAGTTCCATAATACCTTGTGCGAGAGGAGAGCGGCAAATATTGCCTAAACAAACCATGAGTATTTTCATAAATAAAAAAGTCAGTACCCTAAGATACTGACTCTAAAACATTCGTTAAACTGTTTTTTATGCGAGTGTTAAGCGTTTTTGCAGGTCATCGACATACGTGCGGAAACGCTTATCCGTTTCTTTAAGATTATTTACAGTTCTACAGGCATGGAGCACAGTAGCATGGTCTTTATTTCCACATTGCTGCCCTATGCTCGCAAGACTATTTTTAGTGAGTTGCTTTGAAAAATACATACTCAACTGTCTGGCCTGAACGATTTCTCGTTTTCGAGTTTTTGATTTCAATAATTCTAGTGGCATATCGAAATAGTCGCACACGACCTTTTGAATAAAATCAATAGATATTTCACGAGTAGTGCTCTTAACGAATTTATCGACCATAGATTTAACTAATTCCATGGTAATCTGCTTCTTGTTCAAGCTACTCTGTGCTAGTATACTTATCAATGCTCCTTCTAATTCTCTGATGTTAGAATTTATTGAGTAAGCAATGAATTCAACAATATCGAGTTCAATTTCAATGCCATCGTTGTACAGCTTTTTCCCTAAAATAGCCACACGAGTTTCTAANCCTGGCTTTTGAAGATCAGCGCTTAATCCCCATTTGAAACGGCTTAACAAACGTTGCTCCATTCCTTGAAGCTCTACTGGAGCTCGATCTGATGTTAAAATGATTTGCTTACCGTTTTGATGTAAATGGTTGAAAATTTCAAAGAACACATCTTGTGTTTTTTCCTTACCGGAGAAACTTTGAACATCATCAATAACCAAAACGTCAATCATTTGATAAAAGTGGACGAAGTCGTTTTTCGTATTGTTTCGAATACTATCGATAAATTGCTGTGTGAATTTTTCAGCGCTCACATACAGCACTGTTTTTTCAGGGTAGTTGTCTTTGATCTCGACGCCAATAGCATGAGCTAAATGTGTTTTACCTAAACCCACACCACCATAAAGCATTAATGGGTTAAATGAGGTTCCTCCAGGATTTTTACTCACGGCATACCCTGCAGATCTTGCCAGTCTATTGCAATCCCCCTCTATAAAGTTGTCGAAGCTGTAGTTCGGGTTTAGTTGCGAATCAATATTGAGCTTCTGTAGACCAGGGATAACAAAAGGGTTTTTTATTTCCTTGTCGTTCCCAATCTTCATTGGCATGTTCACGCTTTGACGTGGATGCTTTTTACGACCACTGCTCGGTACATTCATTGTAGGAGCTTTCGCATTACCGTAGGCATTTTCAAGAACAATGCTGTATACTAATTTAGCATCTTGTCCTATGGATTTGGTGATGGCGGCTTTTAGTAACTGGATGTAGTGTTCTTCTAAATATTCATAAAAGAATTTAGAGGGTACTTGAACAGTTATAATGTTTACTTGGAGTTTTACTGGTTTTATAGGTTCGAACCAGGTATTAAAACACTGGTCATCAACGTTGTCTTGGATAAATTGTAAAGCTTCTTTCCAGACATCATTAACGCTTTTCTCCATGGTCAAAAATTCTCTTACCTCAAGGCTGTTCAAACCTGAAGTGGTGTTGTGTGTATTAGTAAACTTTTCGGGCGGCAATCGATGGATAAATACATCTCGTTGACTGCATAACAAATGTGTTCATAAAATCTGAATGAAAAAAATTTATTTGCTATTGTGTTAATAAAAAGATTTGCTTAAGGGAATGTGTAACTTGTTGTAAATCAGACTTAGTATAAAGTCCCAAATTTTTTGAGTATAAATTACCATGCCTATTATGGATTGTTCAAAAATCTCAGGATTGAACATTGAACACATATAAATACCAACCCATTGGATGCTAAATTAGATTTTATGAAAGATGCACGAATTAGAGATACCCACAGCTTCCGCCCAAGGTACTCAGAAACCGATCAAATGGGTGTTGTATATTATGGAAACTATGCTGCCTATTTTGAAGTTGGCAGAGTGGAATTGCTTCGAAAGCTTGGCCTTTCTTATGCGCAACTAGAAAAGAATGGAACAATGCTTCCAGTGGTCCACATGAGTATCGATTTTAAACGCGGTGCGAAGTATGACGAAGAAGTTATTTTAGAAACATCTATTATCGACCGTCCAACGCGTAAGATATCATTTTACCACACGCTTCGGGATACTGAAGGCAACACAATGGTTTCAGGAAAAGTAGTGCTCGTATTTGTCGACAAAAATACGTTCAAGCCAAAGAGTTGTCCGGAAGAACTGGCAACGCTATTTGTTAATTTGTCTTGATGGTATGTTGATCGCCGCTTTTGTATTGAACCTGAAGTACACCTTGGGTGCCTTCAGGCAATGGTAGTTGTCCAAGGGATGTTTTACTCCAAAGAAGTTGGCCAGACCAATTAAAAAGGGTGATCACAGCTTCCTCACCTTCCTCTGTTCTAAGCACTTTTCCATCAGGTGTGTGCATAATAAACACGCCATTTCTTTCAGTTGGTGATGGGGCTATTGAATTAGTAGCAAGTATNTTTTTAGGCGACCCGAACGCCGAGGTTATTGCATTGTAATGAGCACCGTTATAGAGTAAAGAATCCGCCCAGATAAAGTTCTGAGCTATTTGTCTAAAGGACTGGTTTGGCATTAAAGAATGAACGCCTTCTAGAATGATCTCATCTGCCACAGAACCGCCTACATTAGGATTAGCGCTGAATTCCAACATGGCACTTGACATGATGTCGGTATGTTGGTAGATGGAACTAAAGATTAATTGGTTGTAGTTCTTCACACCATCATAAGAAACACTCCGGCCGTTCCAAAATTCATTATTGCCGTCCCAATCAAAGACGCGCGTGCTAGTAACGCCTATTCGCCTACCATATCGCTCCGCTAGATAATCGCCAAAGGATTCGTCAAAACTCCTTCTTTGCATACCTAGATTCGATCCAGGAGCAGCACCATGTGAAATAGCATGACCAAATTCATGGATGATGACATCAGCATCCTCTGCGTCGTCAACGCCACCCTCGCCGAAATACAATCGAGGTGGTGAATAGCCAAAATTAAACATACTGTTGTCTTGACCATTTAAAGCCTGTGCATCGGCATGTATAGTGTACGTCATTATATTAGAGTAGCCCAACGTATGAAGATAACGAGAGAGGGCCGTAACATGATAAACACACATTACCTGCTCAAATTCAGGAGCCGACCTGCCACCTGTCCAATCTTGAGGTGAAGTGCTGGGCAGGAAATATGGCGGATCGAAATCTACAATCTCAATAAAATCATTTCTCAGAAACGTAGTATCCGCAACTTTATCAACGGTAAGGGTATCGATGATGGTTAAAGAGTCTAGAACGCCGCCATTTGCATCATTAAGGTCTGTGTAAACTCCACCATAAGTTAAGTTGTAAGGAGTCAGAGGGTCTGGACTAAAGACTCTTACGTTAACGGTGGTGTCAATAAAGTGAGCCGTTAAATCACGTTCTAAAAGTACAGATCCATCCAAGGATAGATACCTTACGCTGTGTGTTGCGCCTGCAAGAAGCGTATCTGCGAACACTGCCGACCATTGATCATTTATAAATAGAAGGGGATATGCGGATTGTGTGGGTAAAAGTTCTTTTTTAACTGTACCCAGTGTTGAACGTGATTTGAGTAGATCACCGCTCTGGTCATACACGAGCAGTAGCTGCTCTTCTAGGAGTTTTTGACCGCCTAAATAATACTCATAACGCTCATAGGTAGCATGCGGCGTGGTCGTTTGATAAAATAATTTCGTTGATAGTAGCTCTTGACTAAATCCCGGAATTACCGCTAGTATGAAGAATAATGTGATGATTCTTTTCAAATTGGTCCCTTATTTGTTCGTATTCACTTTGCAATACCTCAACAGTATAGGTTAAAGATAACCCTTGATTTCTTTCGAGCACATAAAGGTCCGATTGTTTGATAATGCGCTCGACAAAAGACATTTGGTCATAAGAAAAACTGAGCCGGAGCTGTTTCGTTAAAAATTTCTCTGCACGTTTATTTGCATGTATCGCATCCATAGTGGCTTCGCCATAAGCCTCGATCAATCCGGGCACACCTAATTTGGTTCCTCCGAAATAGCGCACCACCACGCAAGCAATATTGACCAATTCATGACTTATCAAAGCGCGAAGAATAGGTGTGCCTGCTGTATGGGCAGGTTCACCATCGTCCGAGCTCCGCTCCGTAGTTGCTTCGGGTTGAATACGAAAGGCCCAACAGTGATGACGAGCGGTGGGTTCTTGAGCTTTTATGTATTCTAATTGGGCCTTAAAACTTTCTTCATTCTCACAATGAAAGAGGTAGCCATAGAATTTGCTTCCCTTTGATTTNAAAACCCCTTTAGACGGTTTTTCGACGGTGAAATATCGATCACTCACCGCGTTCATAATGATCTATGCCTAGCTTANAGGATGCTCCANACGCATTTAGCGTTGGGGCAGGAATTCCTTCACTGAGGGNGTTTACAGAGGTGTAGCGGTGCCATTCGTCAACGCAGCCTGAATCAAAAAACGATTGTAAAACTCGGCCACCACCCTCGACCAAAACATGATGTATGCCATAAGTCATGAGTTGAGGAAGCCACGCCGGGATATCATACGGGTTGCAGACAATGGTATCGCCATCAAGCGAAGCTACATTGCCAACAAATATTGGAGCGGAAGATAATTGAGCTATGGCTTCCATATGAGGCAAGGCAGAGGATACTACTATTATAGGACGTGGATTCGAGCCTTGGTAACGACGAGTTGTAAGAGACGGTCGATCCCAATTCAAAGTTTTNGCAGAAATAAGGATACCGTCGACAGATGCNCGCAATTGGTGCGATTTAACGGAAGCCAATGGACCGGAGATACGGGATGCACTTTCATCTGGTTGCCGCACTCTATCGAGGTATCCGTCCGAAGACTGTGCCCATTTTGCAGTTACATAGGGTCTATTCAAGTCCTTATTACAGAAAAAGACGCGGTTTAACTGACGGAACAGCGTTGGATATTCAGAAAATACTACCTCGACGCCGTGGGATTTTAAATGTTCGACCCCTTTTCCATTAACAAGCTTGTTGCTGTCGCTACAACCCACGACCACCTTGGGAATACGACTGTTCGTTATTAAGAGACTACAAGGCGGTGTTTTACCAAAATGCGCACAAGGTTCCAAACTGCAGTATAAGGTGCTTGAGGCGAGCAGAGATTTATCCTCAACGCTATTTATTGCCATTACTTCGGCGTGCGGATCGCCAGCTTTTTGATGGTAACCTTCACCAATAATTACGCCGTCATGAACGATCACAGCACCCACCATAGGATTAGGAGCTGTTCGCCCGTTGGCATAAGTGGCCAATTGTAAGCAACGTGTGAGAAACTTGGCGTGTGACATGAGACAAAGGTAGTGGTGCAAGTCGTATTTTCGGCAGTGATGAAAACGCTGTCCTTCTATAAACAAAATGCACTTACAGTTTTGGCTCCTATATACGGTCCTCGCGAATCCGCCAATATTGTGGAATATTGGTTGGAACAGCAGCTTGGGTTAACACGTGTAGACCAGGTCTTGAGGGCAAAGGAAATCTTCCCGTTTGAAAGGTATGACCATGAATTGGCAGAATTAATTGCACGAAAACCTGTTCAATATATTGTGGGACACACCTTTTTTTACGGGCTTAAAATTGGCTTGAATTCAGAAACCTTGATACCAAGACCAGAAACTGAAGAGTTGGTGCGGGAAGTCATTCAATTGATAGACAATTCTGCTGCAACAAGTATTATTGATATCGGTACGGGAAGCGGTTGTATAGCGCTGGCTATCAAAAGCAAAAGACCAGACATTAACGTTATAGGCATTGATATAAATCCCAAAGCCATAGCGCAGGCGATCAATAATGCAAAACACCTTGATTTANCCGTGGAATTCAGGGTAGGCGATGTATTTAACTATGTCATGGATTCAGTAGACATAATAGTAAGTAACCCGCCTTATATCCCAAATAATGAGCGGTATGAGATGGAAACACATGTAGTGGCACATGAGCCTGAAAAGGCACTTTTTGTTCCCGATGAAAGACCGCTTCTTTTCTATGATGCACTTTTCGCTTTGAGTGCGAAATCTTTCGCTTATAGAGGCGGATGGGCGGCTTTTGAAATTCACCATTTGTTCGGTGAAGAAATGAAGGCGCTAAGCGTGAAACATAACGCTAAAGAAGTTAAATTGATACAGGATTTGCAAGGCAAAGACCGAATGCTATTGGCAAAATATGGACGTACAGATTGAAATAGAACGCTTGCGAAGCGAATTACATAAGCACAACCACCGCTATTATACGCTAGACGCTCCGGTGATAAGTGATTATGACTTTGATCAATTGCTTAAAAAACTGGAGCAATTAGAAGCAGCGCATCCTGAATTTTTTGATCCAAACAGTCCGAGCGTTAGAGTAGGAGGTGAGGTAACAAAAAACTTTGAGACCGTAAGCCACCGTTTCCCTATGCTTTCATTAGGAAATACTTACAGTCTAGAAGAACTGCAAGATTGGATCATTCGCGTTCAAAAATTGGCGCCGAATGCAACATTTGTTTGTGAATTAAAATACGACGGTGTTGCTATCGGTATTCAATACGTTAACGGTGCTCTATCTCGCGCGGTTACGCGGGGTGACGGCGCTCAAGGTGATGATATTACAACGAACGTACGAACGATAAAAAGCATTCCATTACAACTGACGGCACCTTATCCTGAGGATTTTGAGATACGAGGGGAAATTGTTCTTCCTCACGCCCGGTTTGATGCTTTAAACGCACAACGCTCCGCGCAGGGGCTTTCACTATTTGCCAACCCAAGAAACTGCGCTTCGGGTACATTAAAACTACAAGACAGTGCAGAGGTAGCGAAACGAGGGTTAGACGCTTACTTGTATTATGTCTTGCCAGAAGGTGTTCTCGCTTCCAACCACAGTGAAAGCATTGCACATGCTGGAAAATTGGGCTTTAAGATTCCAAGAACTCAAGACAAATTTATCGCGAAATGTGACAGTATTGAAGCCATTATGAGTTTTGTCAATCATTGGGATAAAGCGAGAAAAGAACTCCCGTTCGATATAGACGGTGTGGTCATTAAAGTGGATAGCTATAAAGCGCAGGAAGATCTTGGTTTCACNGCGAAAAGTCCTAGNTGGGCCACGGCCTTCAAATTTAAAGCCGAAAGAATACCNACTGTTCTTGAATCTGTAAGCTATCAAGTGGGCAGAACTGGTGCTATAACGCCGGTGGCCAATTTGAAACCTGTTTGGCTCGGAGGAACAACTGTAAAGAGGGCTTCTTTGCACAATGAAGACCAAATAGCCGCTTTAGACCTGCACAATGGCGATACAGTGTTTGTAGAAAAGGGTGGTGAAATCATACCAAAGGTAGTAGGCGTGGATGTAGACAATAGAATGGAATCGGCGCTTCGAATTGAATTTATTTCCCATTGTCCAGAGTGTCATTCACCACTTTCTAGATTGGACGGAGAGGCCCAACACTATTGCCTTAACGAAAGCAGTTGTGAACCTCAGGTCAGTGGTAGAATTGACCACTTTATCTCGCGTAAGGCAATGGATATCACTGGCATGGGATCCGAAACTGTAGCGCTCTTAGTTAAGAAGAATCTAGTTAGTACCCCGGCAGACCTCTACAAACTAACCTATGAAGAACTTATTCAACTCGACGGGTTCAAAGAAAGAAGCGTTTTAAATGTTCTTGATGGGGTGGAAGCTTCGAAGAGTCAGCCGTTTGAACGTGTTTTATTCGCAATAGGTATTCGTCATGTTGGCGCAACCGTTGCGAAGAAACTCGTGCGCCACTTTAGAACCATAGAATCTTTGTTATCTGCGAATCGAGAGGACCTTCTGGCGGCAGAGGAGATTGGGGAGGTCATAGCCGACCAATTGTTAGCTACCTTCCAAAAGCCAGAGTGGCGCTTAGAAATTGAAAGGCTACGGCAATATGGTTTAAATTTTGAAGCGGAGCTGAAAGAACAACTATCGGATTCGCCTATTTCAGCAAAAAAGATTGTGGTTAGTGGCGTGTTTGAGAGCATTAGTCGAAATGAGCTCAAAGAACTTATAGAAACACTTGGTGGTTCAAACGTTAGTAGCATAAGCGGTAAGACGGACTATGTATTTGCTGGAGAAGGCATGGGCCCTGCAAAACTAAAAAAGGCTACCAGTCTTGGTGTTCCCATATTAAATGAAATGGAGGTTCGGACCTTGCTTAATCTATGAGACAGATCAAAGAATTCTTCTGGAGGCGTGGACTAAAACAGGCATTGCCGAGCAGGCACTTACTTAGAACTAGCGACCCAAAAGTTACTGTTTTAACGAGTAATCACGCTCTGATTGAGGTGGTTAAGGAGTATTTCACTGCAGTAGATTTCATTTACTTCGAGAACATGCGAAGACCAAAGGGTGAGATATTAAAGACATACCATCTTTATAAAGATGATATAAGCTTAAGAGGCGAACCGAAGCGATTTATCCCTGACCCGGGAGATAACCATATCTTGTTGAACCTTGAAAACGATTCGCCGAATTTAACCTGGTATTGGTACGCAAGAAGCTACGACATTANGGTAGATTTGTGCGGNATCTATGAAAATGCTGATTTAAGTATTACGAACCCTAACATATCCCTAAAGGAACAATTGGCAATGCTTAAAAACATGCTTAAAGTGATGACTACAAATGAATAAATTAGACCTATCAGGAGTCGGTGTTGCATTGGTTACTCCGTTTCAGCGTAATGAGACAAAAAGTGTAGATTATACAGCACTTGAACGCCTCTTAGAGCACTGCATCTCAAATGGCGTGAACTACTTCGTTGTCAACGGCACAACGGCTGAAAATCCAGTTTTAACAGTGGATGAAAAGCAGCAGGTACTGCAGTTCGTACTAAAGGTAACAGCGGGTAGAATTCCTGTTGTTTTTGGAATTGGCGGTAACAATACTCATGCTTTGGTTGAAGAGCTGGAAGCGTTTAATACTGACGGCGTTTCTGCAATTCTGAGCGCAAGTCCATATTACAACAAACCTTCACAAGAAGGTATTTACCAGCACTATGCAGCATTAAGTGCCGCGAGCCCCTTGCCATTAATATTGTATAATGTTCCAGGAAGAACAAGCAGTAACATGAGTGCGCAGACAACCGTTCGTTTGGCTAAGAACTTTGGTAACATTGTCGCAATAAAAGAGGCGAGTGGTAATCTTGATCAAATCACAGAAATTTTGCTCGAACGACCTGCAGACTTTCAAGTAATTTCCGGGGATGATAACCTCACCTTTGCTATGATGGCCCTAGGAGCTGAAGGAGTTATTTCTGTGAGTGGGCAGGGTGTTCCAGAAGTCTTCTGTACTATGGTTAACCATTTATCAGCAGGNCAATGGATACAGGCACGCGCAGCACACCTGAGTATNTACGACTTAACAAATCAATTGTTCNAAGAAGGCAATCCAGTGGGAATCAAAGCACTTCTAGAAGCACGAGGCATCACGACGGCCGCAGTTAGACTTCCTTTAGTAGAGGCGTCGAGTGACCTTAAAAACTCCTTAATAGCAAGTTTAGAAGTCCTTAGCTTGGTCTAAACGGGGTTATGAAGGTATTATATGCACTGCAAGGCACCGGAAACGGCCATNTTGCAAGGGCAAGNGAAATTGTGCCAATTTTAGCAAGTCGATGTGATTTAGATGTCCTCGTAGCAGGTACCCAAAGTCAGATTGCCTTGGAGTATCCTATCCGATTTAAGAAATTTGGATTAACCATGAAGTATAATTCCAGTGGGGGAGTAAGCTACTGGAAAAGTTTATTTGGAAACAAACCCTTACGATTCATAAGGGATGTTTACACGCTTCCCGTTAAAGGGTACGACCTGGTGATTATCGATTTTGAAGCCATCACTTCATATGCTTGTTTACTTAGAGGAGTTAAGAGTTTACAGCTTAGTCACCAGGCGGCGTACTGGTCCTCANNAACACCGCGTCCGCCTAGGAGTGTATGGCTNTGGGAGTTCATTTTGCGCTACATGTCACCCAGTGCGTTTAAAATTGGTTTTCATTTCAGTGCCTATGATTCCTTTATTTTACCACCGATCATTAGAGGTGATGTTCGTAAATTAACTCCTGTAAATGGTGATCATTACGTAGTGTACTTGCCGGCCTATAGTGCAACCACATTGGCGCACTGGTTTCAGCAGTTTCCCGACGAACAGTTTGTAATTTTCTCTAGAGACGAAGTGATAATTGACACTTTAAATACGACCTTTTTAAGTATTGATAATAAGTTGTTTACAGATTCATTAGCGAAATCAAAGGGTCATTATTTGCAGTGCGGGTTTTGAAGGTCCCTCTGAAGCAATNTTTTTAGGTAAAAAAGTGTTGCTTTCACCAATATCAGGACAATACGAGCAAGCCGCGAATGCCGTATGTGCAGAGCGGGAAGGCGCTATGGTATTTTA
>JGI20152J14361_10000858_pt1 | contig 21012 bp, 21 predicted proteins | sample COG_02_FD_14361 | JGI IMG/M metagenome (IMG submission 14361)
TTGCCGTCTACGAACAGGGCCAGATGGATTTGACGGGTGTTTTTGCCCAGAAATTCAATATCGATTTCATCGTGGCGGGTGCCGTAATGGGGGCCTGTGTAGGTGAAGAACCCCGTGACAACGCCCGCACCGCGTAGGGGCTGCATTATCACCTCGTATCGGCCAAATCCAGTGGGGGTATTGCGGCGCAGGGAGCCACCGAGGTAGCGGTTTTTGCGGCCCTGTTGTGGGGTCAGGGACAGGGTGAGGCCGTTGTTGATCGCGACCTGTTTGGTTGACCAATCGGTATCGAAATGGGGGTGTTTGAAGGTGTAGTTGGCGATTGACCAGTGGTGGGCGTCAAAGGATTTGAACCGTTCGTCAAAACCATCGGCCATGATTGGTGATGCCATTGAAAGTGCCACCATAGAAATCCCCCAAAACAACCGCATTCCGACCACACCTGTTAACAAAACGTTAACGTATGGTTAGAGACAGTTTTAGCTTAATTCTATGAAAATTTTAGGTGATGGTTAATGAGTGTGAGGAGACTTACCTAATACGTCACCAATTTACAGTTTCTCAGTAGAGACACCTCTATTACTTATCCATATGCAAAAACTTATAGCCACTTGCTACATTTATAATTTATCGAAAACGGAACCAAGTCTGGGGCTGAATAACCGCTCGTAGGTCTTTAACAAATAACTATCTGTCATACCTGCAACGTAGTCACAAATTACGCGTAAGTCCTCGCCGCTATTCTTATAATCTTTATATATGTCGCGAGGTAAAAATGCTTTGGGTTCTGATTCTAACACTTCAAAAACAGCCACAACCATTTGTTGCCCTTTGAACTCTAGATGCTGGACTTCAGGGCTTTTAATAACAATATCAGTCACAATTTTTTTAAGAGCATTTAAAAATTTTTCAGCGACGCCATTCATCGCTATACGATATTTTAGTAAAGGTTCATCAAATGCCAAATTCTCTACGATTTCGGCATTTGCGATGAAGAACCCTACAAGCCGGCTTATTGTGTGCTTCCGTTCTTGGCTTCGCCCAAATATCTGGTTAACAAACTGGCCATAAATGTCGTTCTCATATTCCGTAGGATAGCGTTCCTTTAGGTAGTCTAGGTAGGTAGAGCATTTTTCAGGGGTAACAATGTCTTCAAAGTCGTCTTTATCGATCAAGCGTAAAGCAATAGCGTCCTCGAAATCGTGAATGCCGTATGAAATATCGTCGGCCACATCCATAATGCTACAATCCAGAGACTTGTGTGATGACTTCTTATGCTTCCCTCCCTGCTGCGCTGTCATTTCTGTAAAAGTCTTATGATCAGATTTGGATAAGTCCTTTAAAATCCATTCAACAACCTCCATTTCACTATCCATATAGCACTTCGGTGGTTTGGAACTGGCTCGATCGATCAGCTTTACGGTAGTTGTATTTTTAACGAGTTTTGGAGACATTTCACTGCCATTTGCAAGGCTATATTTAATCGGATATTTCAATGTTCCTAGTAGCGTTCGTCTTGTTAAATCTGCGCCGTTGTTCTCGGAGAACTTTTCTAACTTTGACAAAATTCGGAGTGTCTGGCCGTTTCCCTCAAAACCGCCTGAATTCCCGCGCATACAGTAATTCAGTGCTACCTCGCCGCCATGTCCAAATGGTGGGTGCCCCAAGTCATGTGCACAAGCAATGGCTTGAATCATTGGGAGGTCAGGTAAGTAGTCAAATATGTCGTGGCCTTCGTTGTCTTTTTCGATTTGTCTCGTTACGCCAGATGCGATTTGTGATACCTCAAGTGAATGTGTCAACCGAGTGCGATAGAAATCACTATCCCCAAGATTAAGGATTTGAGTTTTGCCTTGAAGCCTGCGAAATGAACCAGAGTGTATTATTCGTGCGTAGTCCACATCCCAATTGCTACGAGCGTCACTGTCACGTTTTGACCAACCACTCTTACGTTCTTCCCAGATAATTTTCATGAATTTTTTTTCTTATCAAATAGATTGTTAAAAAAGAAACAGCTCAGTTTTTGAGATATTTATGATTACAACTTATGGTGGTTTTTGTAAAAGTACCAGTAAAATTTTGTTTTTAATCAAAGTCATGTAACTTATCCAAGGAGAGTGCCAGGAAGTTTGACTAAACCTCGACCTTCGTTAATTGTTGTAAGTTACGAATGCACCATAACCGCCACGACAAGCGGTTCGGGGTCTTTGGCAAAGTATTGGGTTTGGCCTCGGCGGAGTTCTGTTAGCAGGGCCGCTTGGTTGCCCCGTGGTGTTTTGGCGATCTGCATGAGGTTGGTTAGGGTGGGGCCTTTGCCAGCCAGTACATCCGCCCGTAGCTGTTCGTGGTTGGCGATGATGTAGGACTTTACCTGTGAGCGGCGTGCATTATATCCCGCGTTTTGGATGCCCGTTGTCAGCGCACCCACGGGTAACAGCAGGGGGGTGCCGATGTGGTTGGCATTGGGGTTTGTGCATCCCAATAGGATAAGGCATAAGGTGAGTGTGCGCATGATCCAAATGTAGGGGCGTTTTGCCAGATTACAAAGGACAAAGCGCTTGACTTATATCGCCCATTTTCGGATAAGCCGCCATCTGTACGAGTCATTCGTGCAGAGTATTTGTATAATCGTCCGATAGGGCGCGCAGTTTGAAGGCGAGGATGATCCTCGAAACGCCTAGAAATAGGGGCCGAAAGACGCGGAAGATAAAGGAAAGACGCATATGTTTGCGGTTCTAAAAACTGGCGGTAAGCAGTATAAAGTTGCCAGCGGGGATATCCTGCGTATTGAAAAAGTTACTGGCAATGCTGGTGACACTGTTCAATTCAACGAAATTTTGATGATGGGTGGCGATACGCCAGTTATCGGCGCACCAAGAGTTGCAGGCGCTGCTGTTCAAGCAGAAATCCTGGAGCAAGCTAAGGGCCCGAAGCTTATCAACTATGTTAAGCGTCGTCGTAAGCACAGCAGCCAACGTACAAAAGGTCACCGTCAACAGATCACTGTTTTGCGCGTAACTGACATTTTGGCAAAAGGCGCAGAGAAATCTGGCGTTGCGATTGCTGAAAACGGTCGTGGCTTTGATGTGAATGCAGCTGCAGAAGCAGCAGCCGCGAAACCAGCCGCTAAAAAAGCAGCAGCTAAGAAACCAGCAGCGAAAAAAGCAGCGCCTAAGAAGGCCGCCGCTAAAGCTGAAGATAAATAGGAGCGAAGCGAAATGGCACATAAAAAAGCAGGCGGCTCGTCCCGCAACGGTCGTGACTCCGCTGGACGTCGTCTTGGCGTTAAAAAATACGGTGGTGAACTTGTTATCCCAGGTAACATCATCTGTCGCCAACGTGGCAACAAGTGGTGGCCAGGTGAAAATGTTGGTCAAGGTAAAGACCACACATTGTTCGCACTGACTGGTGGCAACGTAAAGTTCCACAAAGGCTTTAAGGGCCGCACATTTGTATCCGTTTTGCCAGCAGCCGAGGCAGCTGAATAAACCGACGTGTGAAATTAAGTTTTTAAGGGTCGGCATTGCCGGCCCTTTTTTATTGGAACATTGAAATGATTATGATTGAAACAGAGCGGTTGATATTGCGCCAGATCACAGTCGATGACTGGCGAGATCTACAACGCATCGCGGGGAACGATGATGTGGCCCCGATGACCGCGCGTTTAAAATCACCATGGTCAGAAGCAGAGGTTAAAGCGTGGATCAATGACAGGTGTACGCCGCATGTGATGGGAGCATTTCTGGCGATCTGTTTACGTGATGGTTCCCTTGTTGGCAGCATCGGTACGGGTGTTGATACCGATGATCAGGCGTTCCTTGGGTATTTTGTTGGAAAACCCCATTGGGGACAGGGCATTGCGAGTGAAGCGATGGTCGCAATCCTTGATTATACTTTTACCACATATCCAATAGATGCCATTTCCGCGTCTTGTTTTGTTGATAATCATGCGTCGTTGCATGTATTGGACAAAATGGGCTTTGAAAAGTATGGCGAAGAGCTGGGTTTGAGTGCGGCACGCCTTGAGCCTGCGCAACTCTTTCTATATCGCTTAACCAGAACCAAGTTTGAAAGCCTGTCATGAAATTCCTAGACCTTGCAAAAGTATACCTGAAATCCGGCGCTGGCGGGAATGGTTGTGTATCTTTTCGTCGCGAAGCGCATACCGAATATGGTGGGCCAGATGGCGGCAATGGCGGTCGTGGTGGCGATGTTGTTGTCGTGGCGATTGATAACCTAAATACGTTGATTGATTTTCGTTATCAGCAACACTTTTTTGCACAAAACGGTCGTTCAGGCATGGGTAAGCAACGTTCCGGTCCGGATGGTGATGATATCATTCTGAAAGTTCCCGTTGGCACAGAAATTTTAGAAGAAGACCAAGAAACTGTAATCATCGATATGACCCGTCCGGGTCAAACTTATGTTTTGTCACAGGGTGGTAACGGTGGGTTTGGTAACTTACATTTCAAATCATCCACGAACCAAGCACCGCGCCGCGCGAACCCGGGTCAGCCTTTGGTTGAGCGTACGATTTGGTTGCGCCTGAAACTGATTGCTGATGCGGGCCTGTTGGGTTTGCCAAATGCGGGTAAATCAACTTTCTTGGCGGCGACGTCCAATGCGCGCCCAAAAATTGCGGACTATCCGTTTACGACTTTGCATCCGAACTTGGGTGTTGTCGGCGTTGATAATAAGGAATTTGTGATTGCGGATATCCCTGGACTGATCGCAGGTGCATCCGAAGGGGTTGGACTTGGCGTTCGCTTTTTGGGTCACGTTGAACGCTGTGCTGTTTTGTTGCATTTGGTCGACGGCACATCTGATACAGTTGTCGAAGATTACGAGACTATCATCAATGAACTTGAAAAATACGGGGGTGATTTGGCCAATCGTCCACGTGTAACAGCTTTGAACAAAATCGATGCGATTGACGAAACTGAATTGGCTGTAAAGGCACATGAATTAGAGCTGGCTGTTGGCGGTCCTATTTTACAAATTTCTGGTGTAGCGCGCACAGGTTTGACCGAAGTTTTACGCGGTGTTGCGGCGCAGGTTGAAAAGCGTGATGCGGATGAGCTGGCACTTGCGTTGGGTGACGCCGACGAAGGAGAGACCGGATGGCGGCCTTAGGTCCTTATAAACGGATCATAATAAAGATAGGGTCTGCTTTGTTGGTGGACGCCGAAACGGGTGAATTGCGTACGGATTGGTTGCGTGGATTGGCGGCGGACGTAGCTGATCAAAAAACGCTGGGGCGCGACGTTTTGATCGTGTCATCTGGATCAATTGCATTGGGACGGCGTGTTTTAAACCTGCCTGATGGTGTGCTGTCATTAGAAGAGAGCCAAGCGGCAGCAGCCGTTGGTCAAATCCGTTTAGCACAGGCATATGAGGCGGCTTTAGGGCCGCTTGGGATTAAAACGGCCCAGATTTTACTGACATTAGAAGACAGCGCAGATCGCCGTCGTTACCTGAATTCGCGCCGTACGATGGCGGCGTTATTGGGATTGGATGTCGTTCCAATTGTGAATGAAAATGACACGGTCGCCACTGATGAAATCCGGTTTGGCGATAATGACCGATTGGCCGCACAAGTGGCAGCGATGGTTGAAGGTGACTTGTTGATCCTGCTGTCGGATGTTGATGGCTTATATACCGGAAATCCGCGGGTTGATAAGAATGCAAAACACATTCCTCTGATTGAAAAAATCACACCTGATATGGAAGATGGCGCGGGCGATGCCGGCAGTGCCGCATCCAAAGGCGGTATGAAAACCAAGGTGATGGCCGCGAAAACAGCGATGTCGGCTGGCTGTGCCATGGTGATCATGGAAGGTAATGTCGATCGACCTTTGAAAGTATTGGGTTCCGGCGTGAAGGCCAGTTGGTTCAAATCTGCAAATACACCCAATGCAGCGCGCAAGATATGGATTTCAGGGATGAAGCCAAAGGGGTTTATCACTGTGGATTCTGGTGCGATTACAGCACTGCGTGCAGGAAAATCTCTGTTGTCTGTCGGTGTGCGCGGCGTTGACGGCATATTTGATCGTGGTGACGTGTTGTGTATTCAAGATGAAACCGGACGGGAATTGGCCAAAGGTTTGGCGGGATATGACGCAGTTGAAGCGGCGCTGATTGCAGGTAAAAAAACGACAGAGATTGCAGATATTTTAGGTTATGCGGGACGCGGCGCGTTGATACACCGCGATGATATGGTTTTGTGAGGCATTATGGATATTCAGGCAGAAATGAAGAAAATTGGCCAACAGGCCAAGGCGGCAAGTGCGGAATTGGCGTTTGCCAGCGGTGATGTGAAACAAAAGGCGTTGGAAAACGCCGCTGATGCGGTTTGGAAAAACCGTGCAGACATTATCGCGGCGAACGCGCTGGATATGGAATATGGGCGCGAAAAAGGTTTGTCGCCTGCGATGCTGGATCGTTTAATGTTGGACCAAGACCGTATTCAGGGCATCGTTGATGGCTTGCGCGCGGTCGCGGCGCAAGATGATCCTATTGGAGCCGTTTTGGCTGATTGGGATCGCCCAACTGGTTTGAATATTCAACGCGTGCGCACGCCATTGGGTGTTATTGGCGTGATTTATGAAAGCCGTCCCAATGTAACTGCTGATGCAGGCGCGTTGTGCCTAAAAGCGGGTAATGCCGTGATTTTACGCGGTGGTTCAGAAAGTTTTCATTCGTCAGGTGCCATTCATGCCTGTTTGGTGCACGGGCTGACGTCAGTTGGCCTGCCTGCGCATGCCGTGCAATTGGTTCCGACACGTGATCGTGCGGCCGTTGGTGAAATGTTGACGATGGTGGATTACATTGATGTGATTGTACCACGCGGTGGTAAAGGCTTGGTTGGTCGTGTTCAGGCCGACGCCCGCGTGCCAGTATTTGCCCACCTCGAAGGCATTTGTCATATTTATGTGGATGCAGACGCTGATGTCGAAAAAACACGTGCGGTTGTATTAAATGCAAAAACACGACGTACAGGGATTTGTGGATCGGCAGAATGTTTGCTGATTGACCGCGCTTTTTATCAGACCCACGGCGCACCATTTATCCAAGATTTATTGAACGCAGGCGTAGAAGTACGTGGCGATACGACGTTACAGGCAATTGACGGTGTTATTCCAGCCACGGCAGATGATTTTGGTCACGAGTATTTGGATATGATTATTGCGGCCAAAATTGTGGATGGTTTGGGTGATGCGATTACGCACTTGCGTCAATATTCGTCAAATCACACAGATTGCATCATGACGGAAAATGATGCGACAGCCGCTGCATTTTTCCAAAAAGTCGACAGTGCAATTTTGATGCGTAATGCGTCGACACAGTTTGCCGATGGCGGCGAATTTGGCATGGGTGCTGAAATTGGCATTGCGACCGGCAAAATGCATGCACGTGGGCCAGTAGGGGCGGAACAATTGACCAGCTTTAAGTATTTGGTGACAGGTGACGGAACCACGCGTGCCTAACCGACATAAAAAAGGCCGCGAAAGCGGCCATTTTCGGAATATTGATTTTAAGTAAGCTTTTTTAAGCTACGAGATTAGCTGACCCAAGTACGGATCGGCCCTGAATCCACGTGAACAAAGTTTGAACGATAATATTTACCAACACCACCTGTACGCCCTGCCATCGCCGCTTTCGCGATCTGGCTGACGGAACGGGATTTTACGCGAATATCTGTCGCCATACCCTTGACGTGATAGCTGTCTTTTGCAACGCGGCGTGATTTGGAACGTAGCATCGCGTTTGTGCGTGATGAACGGTAACCAGATAACATGTAAACAGGCTCAGAGGTATCCAAACGGGCGTGTGTTGCCGCGATAACGTCGATTGTGCGGCGATCCATTTTGATCGCTTTGTTTTCACGCCAATCACGCATGAACCAATTGATTTCTTTCAGCGCAGGTTTGATGTATTGACCATCGATCCAATAAATTGTGTCGACTGTTTCACCAGAGCGTGAAGAACGCATATGGATGCTGCGAACTTTGCCAGCACCTTTAAGGTAGCCAAAAACGCCAGCGTATGCCGGTGCTGCTGTTACTGTTGCGATTCCCGCAAAGGCACCCAAAAGTGCACGACGGTTTAGATTCGTTTCGTTATTCATGACAACCTGTCCCAAATGTTTGACTCTTTTGACGAGCCTTATGCCAGAAACTTGCAATTCCTGTGCAGTTGTAGGTATTGCACAAAGTGATTCGCTGACCAAGTAAAAAATTAGAATCAGGCAGAAAACTGCTTACTTTTGGGGTAGTTAACCATTTTCTTGGCAATTTAATTCATTTGTTCTTTCTTTGTTCTGAAATTTTATGTATTTTTTTGACGTTCCCCCTTGGCCCTAGCAATATCGTGATTATTTGTAGGGTCTACATGGGAAACGTTTCGCGCTAAGATGGCGCAAATTAAGCTGCTTGTCTTGGGGGCAAAATGACATTTTTAAAGATAAACAAATTTTTAGTAACGCTGCTTACTGTTGCCGTATTAGGCACGAGCGGTGCCACACCAACCTTTGCGCAAGGCAAATCAATTCAGGCCGCGGCGCAATCGCTACGCGGCGTGGATGCGGAAATTGCGGCGTTTTACCAATCAACAAAATACAAACCAATATTTGCTGGCAACAGCAACAATGCACGTCGCAAAGCATTGTTGTTGGCCCTACGTAATGCGGGTAACCACGGATTACCTACTGCCAAATATCAGGCAAAAGAATTGACGAACTTGCTGCGTAATGCACGTCGTCTAGAAACAATGGGCACAGCAGAGATCACAGCGGCGCGTATTTTTGTTCAGTATGCGAATGATCTGCATACAGGCATTTTAAGCCCATCCAGAGTCGACAGTGAAATAGCGTTAAAGAAACGCCGTGTTTCTGCTCAAACCCTTCTAAAGGGTGCATCAAAAGGGAATTTAAAGAATTATTTAGCTGGGCTTGCGCCAAAGCATGCCGATTACGCAAAGCTTGTTAAAGAAAAGCAACGTTTGTCAAAAATGCGCGGCTCAAATGTACCCGATGTGGCTGTTAAAACAATGAAGCCAGGTCAAGTCAGTAGCAATGTTGTCGCAATGCGTCGCAAATTACAGGCTTTGGGCTATGGTAACTTGGGTGGGTCTAGAACCTATGATGCCAAGTTGCTGACTGTTGTTAAAAAATTCCAAACAGACCGTAAATTGGGCGCAGATGGTGTTGCTGGACCTGCAACAATTCGTTCAATGAACTTGGGACCAAAAGCACAGTTATCACGTGTGATTGTGAATATGGAGCGTCAACGTTGGTTGAATTTTGAACGTCAAAAACGCCATATATTCGTCAATCTTCCCGACTTTTCTGTTGCTGTCATGGATAATGGCAAGCAGTCGTTCTATTCAAGAACTGTCATCGGAAAACGTATAAAAGATCAACGAAGCCCCGAGTTTGTGGATTCAATGACGCATATGGTGATTAACCCAACATGGCACGTTCCCGCGTCGATCGCTGGCAAAGAATATCTGCCGATCATTCGTAAAGATCCAAGCTATCTGTCACGTAAAAATATGACGATGCTGAATTCTGCAGGCAAGGCAGTGAATCCTGCGAATATTGATTTGGCAGCCTTTAGCGAAGATATTTTCCCATATTACATCAAGCAACGTCCAAATGTGGGTAATGCGCTGGGTCTAGTGAAATTTATGTTCCCAAATAAATTCAACATTTATCTACATGACACGCCATCCAAAAGCTTGTTCAATCGCGAAGTGCGTGCGTTCAGTCATGGTTGTATCCGTGTTCATAAACCATTTGATTTTGCTTATAAATTACTGGAACGTCAGTCAAATAACCCAAAGGCAATGTTCCAAGGCTTCCTTAAAACGAGGAAAGAGAGCTATGTGAACTTAAAAACCCCTGTACAGGTCATTATTGCTTATCAAACCGTTATTTTCGATGCCAAGGGCAAGGCGAGCTATCGCGGTGACATTTATGGTCGCGATGCCAAAATTGCCGCTGCGTTGAAAAAAGCTGGGGTAGCCATTTAAGGCATCAACATATAGATATTCCCACAACAGTGGACAAAGGCGCCTGCGGGCGCCTTTTTAATGGCAGGCAAGTGATGACAAAATTTACCGTAAAACAGATCGCAAAAGCGCTGGGAGCAGACGCATTTGGCGATCTGTCATTGCAAATTTCAGCGGTGCAAACACCTGCAAAAGCAGATGTTTCAGAATTGGCCTTGGCGATGGATCCAAGTTACGAGCAAGCTTTGCGCGACAGTAACGCACAAGCAGCAATCGTCTGGCCTGATGCCGATTGGCAGGGCATGGGGTTGAAGGCCGCAATTATTGCTCCAAGATCACGTTACATTTTGTCAGGCGTGACGTACTTATTTGAAAATAAGCCTGAAACCGAAGCAGGCATTCATTCTACCGCCGTAATTGCACGCGACGCAACAATCGGTGAAGACGCGGCAATTGGTGCGTTTGTTATTATTGGTGCTGGTGTAACCATCGGCGACAATGCCCGCATCATGTCACATTCCACAGTTTCTGAGGGTGCCGTAATTGGCTCTGATGCGTTGTTGTACCCTGGCGTGCGCATCGGTGCGCGTGTGCAGATCGGAGACGGCTTTATTTGCCAGTCAAACACCGTAATCGGCGTCGATGGGTTTTCATATGTAACCCCCAAACCCGGCGCCGTTGAAGAGGCTAAGAAGACAGGCCAGATCACCGAAGCATCACGCACAGATGGTTGGCAGCGGATTAATTCTCTGGGCACTGTTGTGATTGGTGACAATGTTGAAATGGGCGCGAATTGCGCAATTGACCGTGGCACGATTGAAAATACAACAATCGGCAATGGTACCAAATTGGATAATCTTGTCCATATTGGGCACAATGTAACCATTGGCTCTACATGTCTGATTTGTGGGCAGGTTGGCATTGCCGGCAGTTCAGTTTTGGGTGATCGTATTGTCTTGGGTGGCCAAGTTGGTGTTGCCGATCATATTAACATTGGATCAGACGTTATTGTTGCTGGAAAATCTGGTATTTCATCAAATGTCCCATCGGGGCGTGTGATGATGGGCAGCCCCGCGATGCGGATGGATTTGAATATCGAAGCATACAAAGCTTTACGTCGCTTACCGCGTTTGGTCGCAAAGGTCGCGAAACTAGAAAAATTTGTTTCAAAAGACGACGAATCCAAGTAAGTCACAATCAATCTTTGCGAAAACAGGGTTAAGAATATGGCACAGGCAGTTCAAGACAAGATCATAGAGATCATTGCCGAACAGGCTGTTTTAGACCCGTCCGAAGTATCAACCGACATGACGATCGAGGAACTTGGATTGGATAGTTTAGGCTTGGTCGAAGCGGTGTTCGCCATTGAGGAGCATTTCGAAATCAATGTGCCGTTTAATGCAAATGATCCGGCGGCATCTGAATTTGATATTACATCCGTAAAATCCATGATCACTGCCGTACAAGACTTAATCAAAGTTCAAAACGGTTAATGCAATGAAACGTGTCGTGATCACAGGTCAGGGGACGATAAATGCATTAGGTAATGATGTCGTCAGTACGATTTCAGCCATGTCCAAGGGCCATTGTGCAATCAGCGATATGGATTTCCCCAATATCGACCGCCTTTCGATCAAGATTGGCGCACAGGTCAAAGGATTCGATCCCAAGGACCATTTTGAACGCCAACAACTGGGTCTATACGACCGTTTCACACAGTTTGCAGTTATTGCCGCACGCGAAGCAATTGCCCAGTCAGGGCTAATTTTTGACGGTGAATTGGCGGAAACATCCGGCGTCGTTTTAGGAACCGCTGGCGGTGGTTTGCAAACACAAGATGAGAATTATCGTACCGTTTACGAAGATGGCAAAAACCGCGTACATCCTTTTGTGGTGCCGCGTCTGATGAACAATGCAGCTGTCAGCCATGTATCTATGGCGCACAACCTAAAAGGCCCCAGTTTCACCGTTTCCACGGCTTGTGCATCGTCAAATCATGCCATGGGACAAGCGTTTAACCTGGTGCGCAGCGGTGCAGCACCTGTGATGGTGACTGGTGGCAGCGAAAGCATGTTGTGCTTTGGCGGAATCAAAGCATGGGAAGGTTTACGCGTCATGTCCCACGATGGATGTCGTCCATTTTGTGCAACGCGCAATGGCATGGTTCAGGGCGAAGGCGGTGCCGTTTTCGTTTTTGAAGAACTTGAACATGCACGTGCACGCGGGGCCATCATTCTGGCCGAGGTTGCTGGATTTGCAATGTCATCCGATGCTGGTGATATTGTGATGCCCTCTGTCGGCGGCGCACGTCGTGCGATTGCTGGCGCGCTAAAAGATGCAGGGTTAAATCCAGATGACGTTGGATATGTAAATGCTCATGGAACGGGTACGGCTGCGAATGACAAAACCGAAACTGCGGCGATCAAAGAAGCATTTGGTGATCATGCTACTTCCCTGATGGTGTCGTCGACGAAATCAATGCACGGGCATTTGATTGGCGGGACGGGCGCTGTCGAATTGCTGGCGTGTATTGCCGCATTAAAGGATGGAATGATTGCGCCAACGATTGGATATCAAAAAGCGGATGCCAACTGTGATTTGGATATTGTCCCAAACGAAGCGCGGCACAAAAAAATAGACGTTGCAATCAGCAACGCCTTTGCTTTTGGTGGTTTGAACGCAGTGATTGCACTGCGTTCAGTTTGATTATTTTGCCGGCGCAGGAATTGAATTAAAGGCGGCGGTAAATCCAGTAAGTGGCAGCGTGAGTTCAATTGGCTTCTTTGGGTTAACAATCGATACAACTGTCACGGTCGTATTGGCACCTTTTTTCATCGCGGCAACATCTGCAGCAGTAAGACCAAAGCGTACAAAACAGCCCGCTGTTTCACACCAGTTAAAAGGGTAACGACGGTTTTCAGCAGCATCAACACGCCATGACATTTGCGCCGTAAGTAATGTTAACAACGGCGAAACAAACGTCACACCAGCAGCCGCTTGACTACCTTTTGGCAAAATTTCTATCGTCAACTCAGCAACTGAATTACCTTCGCCGTCTGTGAATAAGTGGTAAAGCTTGCACAGCTCTTCTTCATCAACTTGTGTACAATTCACCGACCAAGCACCGTGTGTTTCACGGATGAATGGTGGTTTAACCTGAGGCGCAGAAGAGGCGACAGGAAATTCTGCGTCCGCTTTTGCTGCAGTGGTATCTGTTGTCGTATCTTGGGCCGATAATGGCGCCGCAAAAACGAGTGTTAAAGCCAAAAGTGTTGAAGTTAAATAATTCATCGTTACCGCTCTATTTGTTAGACTGGGCAGGTTTTAGCGTTAATTCACACGGTTGTCAGTCGAAAAAACGACTGTGGCAATATTTGGCTGGTTTGCGGCAATTGCCTGTGAAGTCGTTGATACAAATGAAAAAGACGAACCAAAAGGTCCGTCCTTGACTTGCGTTTTCGCAACTCTCCCCGTCGAACTCGTCGACTTCTGGGGGCAGGATAGGTCGAAAACTTTTTTGGGTCAACAGTTGGTGTTAAATTTTTTACGCATAAATCATGTGTGCGACTGGCATCATCGTTAAAAAGGTTTATGTTCATTCTAACAACTTTTGCGGGGAATAATTGATGTCACAGGCAGATCGTATTTTTATTGGTGGTGGTGGGGATGCGTATTCAGAACCGCAATCTTTGTTGCTGAAATATGCAAACCGACATGGAATGATCGCGGGCGCGACCGGCACGGGTAAAACAGTTACGTTGCAAATCTTGGCCGAAAGCTTTTCTAAAATGGGCGTGCCGGTATTTTTATCCGACGTCAAAGGTGATCTGTCTGGTCTGGCCAAAGCTGGCTCGCCTGATTTCAAATTACACGATGCGTTTATGAAACGTGCGGGCACGATCAAATTCGATGATTATGATTACGAAGATTTCCCTGTGACGTTTTGGGATATGTTTGGCAAACAGGGCCACCCTGTGCGCACAACGATTTCCGAAATGGGGCCGCTGTTGCTGTCGCGTTTGATGGAATTGACCAACGCCCAAGAGGGCGCAATGAATATTGCGTTTCGTGTGGCCGATGAACAAGACATGGCCTTACTGGATCTCAAAGATCTGCGCGCGATGCTTATTTGGCTTGGCGAAAATGCCGCCGAAATATCACTGCAATATGGTAATGTCTCAACCGCTTCAATCGGCGCGATCCAGCGCTCATTGTTGGTTTTGGAAAACCAAGGGGCAGGCGATTTCTTCGGCGAACCTGCTTTGAATTTGATGGATTTGATGTCCACCACATCTGGTGGTCAAGGACGTATCAATATTTTAGCGGCTGACAAGTTGATGCAATCGCCACGCCTGTATGCCACATTCCTGCTGTGGATGTTGTCAGAACTATTCGAAAACCTGCCCGAAGTCGGCGACCCAGACAAACCAAAACTGGTCTTCTTCTTTGACGAGGCGCATCTGTTGTTTGATGATTCACCAAAGGCATTGTTGGACAAGGTAGAACAGGTCGCACGCCTGATCCGTTCAAAAGGTGTGGGCGTTTATTTTGTGTCTCAATCACCAGCGGATATTCCAGATGATATTTTGGGACAATTGGGTAACCGCGTTCAACACGCCCTGCGTGCCTTTACACCAAGAGATCAAAAAGCGCTGAAATTGGCGGCACAAACCTTCCGAACGAACCCAGATTTCGACACAGCCGATGCAATCACTCAAATGGGTGTCGGCGAGGCGTTGGTTTCGACCTTAGAGAAAAAAGGTATGCCAACTGTTGTTGAACGCACCTTGATCAGACCTCCGTCGTCACAGCTCGGCCCAATTACCAAAGACGAACGTGCCGCCGTAATTGCAAATTCTCACCTTGCTGGCATTTACGAAGCCGAAGTCGACAAAGAGAGCGCATACGAGATTTTGACCAAACGAGCAAAATCAGCCGCCGAAGAAGCCGCCAAAGCCGAAGCAGAAGAAGCGCAATTGGAACAACAAGAGCAAACCCTGAAACGTGCGCGAAAATATGATGGGTATACGTCGAAAAAATCCACTGGGCGGTCTTCACGGTCCGACGGGTTGGGAACAACTTTGGCAAAAACAATGATCCGTCAGCTGGGGACAAAATCGGGGCAAAAAATGATCCGAGGCGTTTTGGGTAGCCTGTTTAAAGGATTTTAGCATATGCACGAGAGTTTGCGCCGCAAGGCAATTAACATCTGCGACGAAAAAATCAGAAAAAAAGGGACGGGCGTTGGCCTGTCCTTTTATGCCTTCTTCGCCAATAAAAACGACGATCCCGCTCTATTGATGGAAGCAGCTGAATGGTGGATCAAAACACACGAGCTGGATCATTTTGAAAAGGCCGCGAAAATTCGCGACCTTATAGCATCGGGTTTATAGCGCCCGTACTTTCAACATTGTAATGCGATTTTGATCGCGACCAGCGATTTCAAAACGAAACCCATGGAAGCTGAAAACCTGACCTTGCGTTGGAATCATCTGTGCTTCGTGGATAACCAAGCCCGCGATGGTATTCGCCTCTTCATCAGGCAAGTTCCAATCATGGATACGGTTTACATCACGAATAGTCGCAGCGCCGTCAATTTCGAAATTCCCGCTGGCATCTTTACCGTCCAAGATATCCGCGTCTTCGTCATGTTCATCCGTGATTTCACCAACAATTTCTTCCAAAATATCTTCCAAGGTAATCAAACCCTGCAAATCGCCGTATTCATCCACAACCAACGCGAAATGTGCCTTGCGGCGCAAGAATTCACGCATCTGATCGTCCAACGGTGTGGTTTCTGGAACAAAATACGGTTCGCGTGCGATGCTAATAATATCAAGGTTATCAATGGCCTGTGGTCCGCCATTTTCACCACGCACCAGACGGTCAACGTCGCGCAACAAATCCTTGGCATGAACCACACCGATGATATTTTCTGGTTCGTCCTTAAAGATAGGCAACCGCGTATAACGTGATGCCAGACATTGGCTGACGATATTTTGGGCGGTATCACCCGCGTCAATCATTTCAATGTTCGAGCGGTGCAACATGATTTCATCGACTTCACGGTCTTTCAAGTCCAATGCGCCCAACAGACGATCGCGATCATCCTTTTGAAAATTACCTTCAAAGTGGCCAAGTGCGATTGCACCCGCAATTTCTTCTTGAGCCGCATCAGCTTCGTCTAGGCCGGACATATCCGCACCAAGCATGCGCAACATACCACGCACGAACCAACGCACGGTCGCAACGATTGGCGACAGGATAAAAACAATCACACGGATAGGGGTAGAGACAAAACTGGCGGCACCCTCGGAATTTGTAATTGCATAGGTTTTTGGCAAAACCTCGGCAAAAACCAGAACCAACAAGGTCATAACCAACGTTGCCACTGCAACGCCATTGTCACCAAATAATCGGGTAAAAAGGCTGGTTGCCAATGCTGCCGCCAAAATATTCACAAGGTTATTGCCCAAAAGCACCGCACCAATAAGACGCTCGGTGTCTTCGGTCAAATCTAGTGCACGTTTTGCACCGTGTGATCCTTTGTCAGCCATAGAGTGTAATTTACCACGGCTGGCCGCCGTAAGCGCCGTTTCCGAGCCGGAGAAGAAGGCCGACATTGCCAGTAAAACAATGATTGCCACGATGGTTGCCCATGATGTGGCATCCAAATTCACAATTGCGGCATAGATGGTTTCCATTTGCGTATAAACCTTTCACAATGGATTGGGTTAGATGTCTATATAGTTGGCTGTGTGCACAAGGGGAATAGTGTGAAGAAAATTGATTTAGGCGTGTTGTCAGGTGACATCTTGGTATTTGGCGGGGTCTATTCGAACCTACATGCTTTAGAAGCATTGATTGATCGCGCCCAACAGTTGGGGATTGCACCCAGCAATATGATCTGCACCGGTGATGTCGTGGCCTATTGTGCTTATGCCGAAGATAGCGTCGAACGCATTCGCGCATTGGGGTGTCCGGTTTTATCTGGGAATTGCGAACAACAGTTGGCGGCGAATGCGGATGATTGCGGATGTGGATTTGACGCCGGTTCAACGTGTTCACTGTTGTCGCGTACATGGTACGCCCACGCAAACTCTCAGGTTACAAACGGATCACGTGACTGGATGCGCGACTTGCCAGATCGCATTACGTTTACGCATAACGGTTTGCGCTACGGCGTTGTTCACGGCGGCGCATCTGACGTGTCAAAATTCATCTGGCCTGTAACACACGATGACGTCATCGCATCAGAGATCGCGTTGTTAGAAGATCAAGTCGGGTCGGTCGATTGTGTTTTGACGGGTCATTCTGGCATTACGATGACCCGTACGGTTGGTGACAAATTGTGGGTTAATGCGGGTGCAATTGGAATGCCTGCACATGACGGTGATTTGGATACACACTTCGTAATAATTTCGAAAAATGGTATAAAAAACAATCAACTATACTACAATGTTGAGGCCGCTTTTCAAGCAATGCAAGCAAACTCTTTGACCCAAGGGTATCATGCAACCTTAAAAACAGGATATTGGCCCAGCGAAGAAACCTTGCCAATTGAAATGCGTACTCAATCTGCCAACGGGTGATGATCGAAAACCAATGATTTTAGTTTTTCATCTAAAACATGGGTGTAAATTTCAGTTGTCGCAACATCCGCGTGGCCAAGTAACATTTGAATGACACGCAAGTCAGCGCCATTGGCCAAAAGATGCGTCGCAAAAGCATGGCGCAGCGTGTGCGGTGACACATGCGTTGGATCTAACCCCGCGATCACGCATATCTCTTTGATCAATGTATAAAACCGAACGCGTGTTAAGTGACCCAGTTTACCACGTGATGGGAATAAAAACTTGGACTGCGGAGTGCCATTTGCCACCGCATCAGATTGAGATTTGTCCCAATCAACCAAATAGGCAGCAATTGCCATTTTTGCGGGCGCAGACAGCGGCACCAACCGCTCTTTGCCACCTTTGCCTTTAATCAATAACATCTCTGGATCGCCACGCACCGCCGCCATTGGCAAAGAGACCAGTTCGGACACGCGCATACCAGTTGCATACAGAATTTGCATCAAACAGGTTGTACGACGATGATCAATTGGGGATCGGCCCGTGCGAAGTGCGGCCTCTAACAAGCGGTTTACATCGCTTTCGGACAAGTGATTGGGCAGTTTACGTGTGGTCTTGGGCCCGCGAATTTGCATAGACGGGTCATCCGTTACTAAATCTTCCTCAAATCCAAAACGATAGACCTGTTTTATCGCAGACAAACGCCGTGCGCGTGTTGCTTGGGCTAAACCATCGCTTTCAAGGGAAATCAAATAAGTTTCAATGTCAGCACGTGCAACGTGTTGCAGGTTCAATTTTTTGGATTTCAAAAAGCCGACAAAATGTAAAAGATCACGGCGATAAGCCTGAAGCGTATTTTCCGATGCATTGCGTTCTGCGTGGATGGTTTCCAGAAAACTCTCGATCCAATTTAAATCACTACTCATTTTGCGCGATCCAAAATGATGTATTGCAAGGCCAGTCGCTGCGCTTCTGTTTCAAAACCCGCCGCCAGAAATGTTTCAATAACACGTTGAATGCTGCGTGGATCACTGTCTGTGCCAGCGGCTGTATCCGCCATTGCTTTCAATATTGAACGTGCAGGGCTGACCAATATTGGAAGCTGACTTGTGAACGCACCGTGGATGGCAGTTTCGATGGGCGTGTTCGTTTCTGCGTCCGTAAAATTCATCGCCAAAATTGCTCTTAGAATATCTTTCTCAGGAATATATTCAACAAGATCAAACAGTAATGCACCAAAGTTAGGGTGAAGAAGTACCGTGTTTACTTGCGTTTCTGTACAGTCAGCAGACAGATTATGGGTGGCAATACTTTGTGCGAACACATCAGAAAATACATGAAGCAAGGACACTTTTTGCATTTCATCCCATGCATGATTTAATGCCTTACAGATAACGGCTGAATCGCCTTGTGCCATCGCACGTTTCAATTTGGCAACGGCCTTAACACGTTCCCAAACGCCACCCGATGCGGATGCTTTGTTGTCCGAATAAAGCGCATCCAAATAACGTGCAGGGATTGCGCCTACGCGCGCTAAATTTTCACCCGCACGTAATTGAGCGAGCCAACCAGCACTTTCGTCCAAATCGATATGAGATTGTGAAAGCGTTATACCTGACGACGGGCGTGGCATGCCCAACGCCTCACGCAGCGTGAATTCCAATGGATCGGATTGATTTTGAACCTTGGGTGCAGGGCCTTCGTCCATTAAATCGGGCTCAAGAAAATATGCCAGCAACCGTGCGCGTTCCGGATCAATTGCTCCAAGATTTTCACCTGATACCAGTGTAAGTTCTGCGCTAAACCAATCCATATTCTGCGCCAAACAGTATATTTTGGTGGGCAAATCCGCGCTAAGCGAAGGGTTAAGTTTAAGCGGCTCACATGCCTCGGTGTTGCGTGACAGCATAAGTTTTGCATCAAACCAGCGGGCAAAAAGGGCAGGGTGTTGCACACCAGCTTTACCAAGCAACGCATCAGCAGCGTCTAATGCGCCATTGGCCAGCAACCAATCAACACGGGCAACCAATGCGGCTACGTCGCCATGTTTCCCTGTGGGCGGTGCCAGCTCTGTAACCATCAAGCGATTCATAAACGCCCGCGCCTCTGGGATCTTATGGTGGTTTTGTATGGAAATCAGGCGTGCAATTTCACTGGCTGGTTCGTCACGCCAAAAATTAACGGGCAAACCCGCATTCTTTGGCGAAACCAAACCAACGGCGTTGGTGTCGATGCTTGATAATGGCGTAACACTGATATCTTGGGCTGCAAAAGGCGATGCGACCAGCCCAACAATTGCGGCGAATACCGCGATCTTAACCATTGCTGGGCATCGGTATCGTTTCAACGATTGTTGACTTCGGCGCAGATAGATCACCAAGAAACGAATAACCAACTAAAAATAGAACAAGCAATACAGCTACATAGAAAAGGTATTTGATCAGTTTGCCCATTTTACTGCCTTAAATTTTACGTATGTGCTCTTGCCACGCTTTGTAACGATGTTATCACAGGTAAAAGTAATTAAAATGGGTTTTGTTATGTTAAGAACCCATATCGGCAACCTTAAGCCGAAAAGGAGGGGCCGGTGACGTATCACCTGTCAAAAACACTGGTTTTGGTGGGCCTTATGGGTGCAGGCAAGACTGCCATTGGCACTTTGGTTGCACAACGTTTGGGCGTGGATTTTGTTGATTCCGACGAAGAAATCGTTCGTGCGGCAAACATGAGCATTCCAGAAATTTTTGAACGCGACGGTGTTGATTTTTTCCGCCTGAAAGAAACCCAGATCATTGAACGCTTGCTGGACGCAAAACCGCACGTTCTTTCCACAGGGGGCGGGGCCTTTTTGTCAGCTCATAATCAAGAGTTGATCAAAAATTCAGGCGTCGCCGTTTGGTTTCATGCGGAATTGGATACCCTTTGGTCACGTGTAAAAGACAAAAACACACGCCCCTTGCTGATGGTTCCAAATCCCAAAGGTAAATTGCGCGAATTATATGATACACGTAATCCTGAATATGCAAAGGCGCAGGTCAAAGTGATGGCCAAGCCAAACCAAACCAAAGAAGCCATGGTTTCGCGTGTAATTGCGGCATTACTGGCCGACCCAAATTCGGGTGTAACAAAGGTAGAAGAAGATGCGTGAAACAGTAGATGTCCATTTGGGTGATCGTTCCTATACCATTCATATCGGTACTGGCTTGTTGGCCCAAGCAGGGGAAATGATTGCGCCCATGTTGCGCCGTAAACGCGTGGCCGTTGTTACGGATGAAAATGTGGCGGCGTTGCATTTGGAAACGTTGCGCGCAGGCATGGAAGCACAAGGGATTGAAATGTCTGCCTTGGTTTTACCCGCCGGTGAAACCACGAAATCTTGGCAATACATCCAGGAAACCGTTGAATGGCTGTTGGCCGAAAAGGTAGA
>JGI20152J14361_10000878_pt1 | contig 20723 bp, 20 predicted proteins | sample COG_02_FD_14361 | JGI IMG/M metagenome (IMG submission 14361)
ATCCCAGAATCCCAGAATCCCAGAATCCCAGAATCCCAGAATCCCAGAATCCCAGAATCCCAGAATCCCAGAACCAAATAGCGTTGGCTCTCTAGGTCTACGTGGTAAGTTAGTCGACTAACATCCGGAAGGGTGTGTGCGGTGAATGCAAAGCACAAATCCAGTATTATGCCCGCAATCATTTTTTCGAGATCGGTTGAAATAATGGCTTAGGTTTTTGTTACTGTGTTATTGGTCTTTTGGCGAGTAAAAAATCGTAAACGGATGAATTGTTCGCTTTGGAGGTTGAAAATGATTTGGGTGATGCGCTTGACCCTGGTGTTAATGTTAGCGGGCTGCGCGTCAACTCCGATTGTTGATCAGGCCGGAGTAGATCAAGAAGCTTACGAGGCCGATCTCAAAGAATGTCAGTACTACGCCGATCAGGTTAACAGTGGCCAGATCATTGCGACTTCTAGCGCCCTGACGGGTCTCTTTGGTGGATTGTTGAGTATGGCGGTTGGTGATGAATCGAGTGCAAAAAAAGCCGCTGGCGCCGGCGTCACAGCTGGCGGCGCCAAAGGGTTGGCCGCATCAGAAGCGAAAAAAGCAAAAGTTGCTCGGCAATGTTTGCGAAGTAGAGGGTATATCGTTTACGACTAGCGCTGATAGTCTTTCGCGATCCGCTGTTTATCACGCTGCCAATCCCGTTCTTTGATGGTGGCGCGTTTGTCATGTTCTTTCTTACCAGAAGCCAGCGCTAATTCGCACTTAACTAAGGGTCCTTTCCAGTAAAGCGCCAAAGGGACACAGGTAAATCCTTTTTGTTGCACCCCGCCGATTAGGCGCGCAATTTCCCGCCGGTTCAGTAGCAGCTTTCTAAGTCTTTGTGCGTCTGCGACCACATGCGTTGAGGCCGAATGCAAAGGGGTAATGTTTGCTCCCAGGAGGAAGGCCTCGTTGCGTTTAAAAAAGATGTAGGTATCGGTCAGCTGGATCCGGCCGGCCCGAATTGATTTCACTTCCCAGCCTTCTAATACCAGGCCGGCTTCGAATTTTTCATGGAAATGATATTCGAAACCCGCCTTTTTATTTCTCGCGATGGTGCCAGGGCTTAATTTTTTTTTGGTGGCCAATGTCTTTACTCGACAGGAAGACGCCCATTGTACGTCGGAATGGATGACTTGTGGATACAAGTCAAAATGGTGACAATAAAAATGCGTAAACGAGGACGTGGCATGCTAAATCAATCAGAGTCGATGCACGGGATGTGGTCATCCCGCCTTATGTTTATTTTTGCGGCGGCTGGGTCAGCTGTTGGCTTAGGTAACATTTGGCGGTTTCCGTACCTTGCAGGTGAGAACGGTGGTGGGGTATTTGTATTGGCTTACTTAGGCTGTATTGCTTTGATCGGAATTCCAATTTTGGTTGCTGAGATTCTGCTTGGTCGGGCGGGTCGTCAAAGTCCGATCAATGCCATGCTCGTCCTAGCCAAGGCGTCTAATGCCAGTCCGGCCTGGTCAATCATTGGTTGGATGGGTGCGCTTGCCGGGTTCATGATTTTGTCGTTTTACGGGGTGATTGCGGGGTGGGCAATGGCCTATGTCGCCGATATGGTTTCCGGCAACTTTGTCGGGATTGAGGCTGATGCAGCCGCTAAAAGCTTTGACGATTTTACAGGTGATCCGCTGAAGGTAGTGGGCTGGCAAACCGCCTTTATGGCGCTGACCATTACGATCGCGGCTCGGGGCGTGGGGCGTGGCCTTGAGATGACCGTTCGTTATTTAATGCCCGCCTTGTTTCTGCTGTTGGTTGTCTTGGTGTTGTATAGTGCGCTCACGACCGGGCATTTTGTTGCGGGTTTAACCTTTTTGTTTCAACCGAACTTTGATGATTTCAGCTCAAACAGCTTGATAACGGCAATGGGCCAAGCCTTTTTTACCCTGAGTTTGGGTATGGGGGCGATTATGGCGTACGGCGCCTACATGCCAAAAGGGTCATCGATCGTGGGTACAGCAGCAACGATTGCGCTATTGGATACAGGTGTTGCACTGATGTCTGGGATGGTCATATTCCCCTTGGTTTTTGCAAATGGCCTTGAGAGTTCTGCTGGCCCTGGTCTCATGTTCATTACGCTGCCGATCGCGTTCGGCCAAATGATTGGCGGCCAAATTTTCGGCACCATATTTTTTGTTTTGGTGAGTTTCGCGGCAATCACCTCCAGCATTTCATTGCTTGAGCCCGCCGTGGCTTGGGTGGTTGAAAAAACGCGCTTAGGACGGGCTCGAGGGGCGGTCTTGGTTGGGTTCATTGCTTGGCTGCTGGGTCTTGGTAGCGCTTTGTCTTTTAATTTAGGGGCAGAGTGGACCCTGACCAACGGCATGAACTTTTTTGATGTAATGGATTATGTCTCGAATAATATTTTGTTGCCGCTTGGCGGCATCCTCATTGCGATCTTCACCGGTTGGCTGCTCAGTGAGGACCAGTTGCAAGCCCAGCTAGCAGAAGACCAAGGGGCCTTACCGGTATGGCGTTTCCTGACGCGGTTTATTGCGCCTTTGGGTGTCCTGATCGTGTTTCTAGTGACTATTTTCTAATGGCCCGCTAAGGTTTTGAGACAGATTAAAAGAACAGCGCTGGTGCCCTACGCTTGTGAGGCGGTCTTTGAGGTCGTGGATCGGATTGATGCGTACTCAGAATTTTTACCTTGGTGCGCCGAGAGTCGGGTTCTGCAGAGAACTGAAACGGAAGTCATCGCGACGCTGGTCCTGGCAAAATCAGGCATTCGCCAGAATTTCACGACCAAAAATCAGTTGATGCGGCCGAATGCAATTGGTTTGTCGCTCGTGGAAGGGCCGTTCCAGCAGCTTGAGGGGCGCTGGGTTTTTGACGCTCTTGGCGATGCCGGCTGCAAAATCTCACTCGATATGCGGTTTGAATTTAGCAGTAAGTTGATTGATCAGACCTTTGGTCGGGTTTTTGGCGTGGCCGCCGATCGACTGGTCGACGCGTTCACAGCGCGGTTGGATGATCTTCATGGCTGATTTATCTGCGGAGGTGTGTTTCGCCTCACCTCAAAGTCAGGCTTTGATGCCAATCACGGTGACGCAAGGCACTAGCATTCGCACGGCCGTCATGGCCTCGCTATTGCCGTCGATGTTTCCAGACTATGACTTTTCGTGCTTGCCCTGCGGTGTTTTTGGTCAAGTTGTCGATGACGNGCGTCAGGTCCAAGCAGGGGACCGGATTGAAGTTTATCGGCCATTGATTAATGATCCGAAAGCGCGTCGCCGCAACCGCGCAGGACGCTAGCTTTGGGTAGCAGCTTTGGCGCTGCTGGGCACATAGTCGCCTTCAAAGCGTATTAATCGATTGTCTTCAAAAACGATGATCAGCTCTTGCTTGATGACGGGTTGGTCCGGGTAGGCAATGGTGTAAATATAATTCCACCGCTGGCTGTCAAAAGCGTCCGCAAGCACCGGATTGCCAAGCACGAACTGTATTTGTGCTCGGGTCATGCCCGGTTTTAATTTATCGATCATTTCTTGCGAAACAATGTTGCCCTGCTGGATCGTTAGCTTATAGACGCCGGGAAATCCGATGCTCCCGCAACCCGTAAGGCTCAGAAGGAGTAGCAGTAAGGACACTTTTCGATTCAATTTCACAACAATTGATCTCTATGTTCGCCGAAAGATGGGTGACCTGTATACGCAGGGTCACGACTGGGGGCATTGTATCGTATAATGCGGGCTCAGCTAAGAGAATCTGATGAGTACTTATGACGGCCGAAACCCAAGACCTCAAAGACGCAGGCCTAAAAATCACGTTGCCACGGCTGAAAATTCTGCATGCCCTTGAGACCTCTAAGGTCCGCCATGTGAGTGCTGAAGATGTTTATCGATTGTTGCTCGACAGTGGCGAGGAAATTGGTCTTGCGACAGTGTATCGAGTGCTCACGCAATTTGAAGATGCTGGCCTGGTAACTCGGCATCATTTTGAAGGTGGCATTCGATCTTTGAGCTATCGCCAGAGGCGCACCACGATCACATCGTATGCGTAAAATGTGGCCGGGTTGAGGAATTTACGGATCGAGAGATTGAAAAAAGACAAGAAGCGATCGCACTTGAGATGGGCTTTGAGTTAACCGACCACCAGCTGAATATGTACGGGTTATGCCCGAGTTGTCGGTAGAGCCTGTTACGCGCAATCGCGGATTAGATGGATTGCGCTGTCATCATCATTTCTCGGGCGTGAGCTAACGACTTTTTGGTAATCTCAATACCACTCAACATCCTTGCAATCTCCGCCACCCGACCCGAATCGCTCAGCAATTCGATGGCGGTTGCGTTGGCATCTTTGGTGACTTTAAAGTGATTGTGGCCCTGGGCTGCCACTTGTCCAAGATGGGTAACGCACAAAACTTGTGCTTGTGCGCTGAGGGTTCTTAAAAGCGCGCCAACCGTTTGGGCAACGCCGCCGCCAATCCCGACATCAACCTCATCAAAGATGATGGTTCCAACCGCGCTGGTCCCGAGGGTTGCCACTTGAATTGCAAGACTAATTCTTGAGAGCTCTCCGCCGGATGCTATTTTATTGAGCGGTTGGGGTGTTTGACCTGGATTGGTCGCGATCAAAAAGGTGGTTTCTTCTTGGCCAAATCGGCTCGGTTGAGCGTAGGGCGCAAGGCTCACCTCAAGACGGGCATTGCTCATCCCCATCTGGGTGAGCAAGTTCTTGACCGCTGTTTCAATTTTCGCTTTGCCTTTTGCTCTTTTTTTAGAGAGCCGAGTGGCTTCGGCTTCCCAGTTATTTTTCGCAGTTTGAATGTCGTCGCTCAGTGTCTCAACCGCCGCGTCCGAGTCGCTTAACTGTGCCAGCTCATCGCTCAAGGTCGCGTGGAGTGCGATGAGCTGCTCCGGAGGACATCGGTGCTTCCTCGAAATGTCATGAATTTGCTGCATGCGGTGTTCAACCCATTGCAGCCGCTGCGGGTCAGCCTGACTGACATCGAGATAGCGCAAAAGATCTCGATTGAGTTCTTCTATCTGAAGTAAGGACTGATCCAATTGATCCCGTGCCGCGCCTAGATTGGGATCGGTTACTTTACCCAAGGCAAGACGTGCGGACTGCAGCGCCCCCAGGCCGCCGCCGGTATCGTCTTCACTGATAAGTCGCTGAGCCTGTTGCGCAAAGCTTAAGTTTTCATCGGCATTAGCCAGTTGTAATAATTCTGTATCCAGGGCGCTGACCTCCCCCGGTTGTAGGTCGAGCTTGGTGAGTTCCTCAAGTTGGTATTCTAAAAAGCCAATTCGATCTGCTCGGTCTTTTTGACTGGCTATCAGCGCGCTCTGCTTGGCCTGTAAGGCTGACCAGGCCTCGAACAACGCGGCCACGTTTTCAGCAAGGGGTGTGACGGCTGCGAACTCGTCGAGCAGCTGGCGCTGGCTATCCCGTTTGAGCAGGGCTTGGTGCTCATGTTGGGCATGAATGTCTAGCAGGGACTCACTGAATGACTTGAGCTGGGCCAGCGTCATGGGCGTACCATTGATGAAGGCCCGGCTAGGGCCTTCGGTGTTAATGACGCGTCGAACTACGACTTCCGAATCGCTGTTGTCGACGTCATGTTCGGCAAGCCAAGCGCGGGCAAGGGGTGCTTGGTCCAGCAAAAAGATGCCGCAGAGCTCTGCCTTATTTGATGCTTGACCGACGAGGTGTGATTCAGCCCTTTGGCCCATTAATAATGCCAGGCCATCGACAACCAATGATTTGCCAACGCCAGTCTCGCCCGTGACTACGGTCATGCCGGGCGCAATCTCGATGCTGATCGAGTCGACAACGGCGAGATTTTTAATAGATAAATGCGTGAGCATGGCGACGGTCGTCATCGATTTGGGATTGAGTTGAAATGGTAGTCAAATGCACCCAGAAAATACATGGATAGATTCCTTTTATCTTCGCTTTTTTTACCTCAGGGTTGCGGCTATATTGTTCGACTAAGCCGGTCGATTAGTTAATGGAACGATTAACGTGATTACAGCAAAATCGCAAAATTTATTACGCACGATCGTCGAAAATTATATCGCCGAAGGGCAGCCGGTTGCCTCGGCGCGCCTCGCAGCAGCCGGGGTCTCAATGAGTCCAGCCTCGATTCGATTTATGATGGCCGAATTAGAAGAACAGGGATATTTGAAATCGCCTCACACGTCTGCCGGCAGAATCCCGACAGAGCAAGCGTATCGGTTTTTCGTCGACTCACTCATCCAGGTAGAGCCGCTTGGCGCTGAAGACCTGTTTCGGTTATCGCTGTCATTGGATCCTGATATGACCGCGTCAGAGTTGATTCAATCCGCGTCGGGCCTGTTGTCTGAAGTGACCCAACTGGCAGGGCTGGTTACGGTGCCGAGGCCGAGTCAACTAAAGCTCAAGCACATCGAGTTCTTGTTGTTATCCCCGGGTCGTGTGCTGGCAATTCTTGTTCTCAACGATCATGAGGTTGAAAACCGCGTCATTCATATCGAGCAGGCCTATTCAGAAATTGAGCTTAAGGAAATTTCTAATTTTCTAAATGCGCACTACGCGGGGAAAAGCCTTGTGAAAATCCGAGCGGAGTTGGTCAGTTCGATGAAGGGTGACCGCGTGCAAATGAATCAATTAATGCAGCGAACCCTTGATGTAGCAGACCAAATACTCGACCCGGAAGATAACGGCGATTTCGTCGTTGCGGGCCAAGAAAACTTATTAGACGGCGATCAAACCCAAAGGCTTCAGGATCTTCGCGGTTTGTTTAAAGCGTTTTCGCTCAAAGGAGACATTCTTCATGTCCTGGACCGTTGCATGGAGTCTGATGGTATTAAGCTCTTTATCGGGCAGGAGTCGGGCTATGAATTGCTCGGTGACTGTAGCCTCGTGACATCGCCGTATCAAGTCGCAGGCGAGTGTGTTGGTGTGCTTGGGGTTATCGGACCAACTCGAATGGCCTACGATCGCATTATTCCCATTGTTGATGCAACGGCCAGAATGCTAACGGCTGCGATGGATATCTCTGAGCGGTAGCGTCTTGCCGGCCTGCCTTACCGAGATTCCGGCTTGAGGCGGTATAATTTTTAAAAACGCCCTTGAATTCGATCAATTGAACCCCAAGATGCTGTCTACCAAGGGGAAATGTATCCAATATGACGAATTCAAACGAAACGTCTCCTGAGTCCAGCGAAGATCAAGCTGAGATTGAGCCGATTGAGACCCAAGATGCCGAAGACAGCGCGCTGCAAGAACGGCTCGAGCCATTAATTGATGAGAGCGGCATAGACCCGCTGCTTGAACTTCAGGCGGAAGCCGATAAGGCGCGAGACCAAGCGCTGCGAGCTGAAGCTGAAATGCAAAATCTGAGAAAGCGTGCCGAGCGTGATGTGCAGAACGCACATAAGTTCGGGGTTGAGCGTCTTGTTCAGAACCTTCTGCCAGTGTTGGACAGCTTAGAAAAGGCAATCGAGACCAGTCTTCAAGCTCAGACCCCTGAGGATGACCCTCAGCTTGAGGGTCTAAAGCTGTGTTTTAAGTTGTTTACGGATGTGTTCGAGAAAGAAGGCGTGCAGATGCTGGATCCGTTGGGGCAGGCGTTCGATCCCAATGTTCACGAAGCGCTCTCAATGATTGAAAACCCGGATATGGAGCCCAATTCGGTCATGGCAGTCATTCAAAAAGGCTATCGGCTGCACGAGCGATTGGTTCGGCCTGCAATGGTGATCGTATCCAAACCCCCAGCGGGTGCTTGAAAAAAAATTGAATGGCCTCATTGAGGGGTTATGAAAAAAAGATTGGGCAGTATTGCCTGAGCGAATGGAGAAGAAAAATGGCGAAAATAATTGGTATCGATCTTGGAACCACTAACAGCTGCGTTGCCGTATTGGACGGTGGTGCATCAAAAATCATCGAGAATTCAGAAGGTGATCGCACGACACCATCGGTTGTTGCCTATACTGATGACGACGAAACCTTAGTGGGTCAGTCTGCCAAGCGGCAGGCTGTTACCAACCCAAACAACACGTTGTTCGCCATCAAGCGGCTTATTGGCCGGCAGTTTGATGACGAGGTCGTTCAGCGCGATATCAAGATGGTGCCCTATGGGATTGTCAAAGCAGACAATGGCGATGCCTGGGTTAAAGTGAAAGATGATCGGTTAGCCCCGCCACAGGTTTCTGCTCAGATCCTCATGAAGATGAAGAAGACGGCCGAGGACTTTCTGGGCGAGACGGTAACGGAAGCGGTCATTACGGTGCCGGCCTATTTTAATGACTCCCAGCGTCAAGCAACGAAAGATGCCGGTCGAATCGCAGGGTTGGACGTAAAGCGGATTATTAATGAGCCAACGGCAGCTGCGCTCGCTTATGGCATGGACAAGGCGCCCGGGGATTCGACCATTGCGGTATACGATCTTGGGGGCGGCACCTTTGATATCTCTGTGATTGAAATCGCCGATGTTGATGGTGAAAAGCAATTTGAAGTGCTTTCAACCAATGGCGACACCTTCTTGGGTGGTGAAGACTTCGACATGCGGATTATTGATTACCTGGTTGAGGCATTTAAAAAAGACCAAGGGATGGATCTCAGTCAGGACTCGTTAGCGCTACAGCGGTTAAAAGAAGCTGCCGAAAAAGCCAAGATCGAGTTGTCGAGTTCTAGCCAGACAGAAATTAATTTGCCTTACATTACCGCCGATGCGAGTGGTCCAAAGCATTTGGTGTTGAAGATTACCCAAAGCAAGTTGGAATCCTTGGTTGAAGATTTAGTCGATCGAACGCTCGAGCCACTTCGAGTTGCTTTGAAAGATGCAAGCATGTCGATTTCAGATATCGACGATATTATTCTCGTCGGTGGGCAGACGCGGATGCCGCTGGTTCAGCGTAAGGTTAAAGAGTTCTTCGGCAAAGACGCGCGTAAGGACATTAATCCTGACGAAGCGGTCGCCATGGGCGCATCAATCCAAGCTGCTGTCTTGGCCGGTGATGTTAAAGATGTTTTGCTGCTGGATGTGACGCCTTTATCCTTAGGGATTGAGACCATGGGCGGCGTCATGAGCTCTTTAATTGAAAAAAATACGACGATCCCAACTCGAAAGTCTCAGGTTTTTTCAACAGCGGAAGACAATCAGCCTGCGGTCACAATTCATGTGTTGCAAGGTGAGCGTAAACAGGCTGGGCAGAATAAGTCCTTGGGTCAGTTTGATCTGTCCGATATTCCGCCTTCTCCGCGCGGCACTCCCCAGATTGAGGTCAGTTTTGATCTGGATGCCAATGGTATTTTGAATGTTTCGGCCAAGGACAAAGCAACGGGTAAAGAGCAGTCGATCGTTATCAAGGCCAGTAGCGGGCTATCGGATGAAGAAGTGGATCAGATGATTCGGGATGCGGAAGCCCACGCTGAAGATGACAAAAAGTTTGAATCCATGGTGGCTGCGCGCAATACCGCGGACGGCATGATTCACGCGACCCGAAAAACGTTGGAAGAAGCCGGCGATGAAGCATCAGAAGCTGAGCGAGCAGAGATTGAAACCGCCATTTCTGAACTTGAAGCAGCTTTGAAAGATTCAGATCTCGAAGCCATTGAAGCGAAAACGCAGAAGCTGACCGAGGTTTCACAAGGCCTTGCCCAAAAGATGTACGCCAAGCAAGCTGAAGCCGCGCAACCCGGTGCGGATGCTGACGCCAGCAGCGGTGGTGCTGAAAGCAACGATGATGCGGTCGATGCCGAATTTGAGGAAGTCAAAGACGAGAAGTAGACTTGTCGTTCTTTTTTACACTCCCCCTAGGATTAGGCACATAGGTTATGGCGAAGCGCGATTATTACGAGGTCCTAGGGGTTGCCAAAGGCGCCTCTGAGCAAGAAATTAAAAAGGCCTATCGCCGGTTGGCGATGAAGCATCATCCTGATCGCAACGAGGGAAATACCGAGGCCGAAGAAAAGTTTAAAGAGGCAAGCGAGGCGGCTGAAGTCTTGCTCGATGCTGAAAAGCGATCGACCTATGATCAGTACGGACATGCTGCCTTTGAAGGCGGGGGCGGTGGCCGTGGTGGATTTGGGAACTCGGCAATTTCGGCTCTATTTTTGAAGATGTCTTTGGCGATATTTTCTCAGGGGGGCGAGGTCAGAGTCAGGTGCACCGAGGCTCTGATCTAAAATACATTTTGGATATTACGCTGGAAGAAGCGGTCCGAGGAACCAATCCTAAAATCAAAATTCCGACCTTAGTCGAATGCATGTCGTGTCTTGGGTCAGGCGCCAAGTCTGGTACCAAGCCAATGGATTGTGTCCAGTGCGGCGGCTCCGGTCAGATTACCGCTCGACAAGGGTTTTTCTCCCTCCAGCAAACCTGTCCACGATGTCGGGGTAAGGGCAAAATCATTTCTGACCCTTGTCCACCTTGTCGCGGCCAGGGTCGCGTAGAAGAGAAGAAAACCTTATCTGTTAAGGTGCCGCCTGGGGTCGACACGGGCGATCGTATTCGACTGTCAGGACAAGGCGAAGCGGGCGCCAATGGTGGGCCAGCCGGTGATCTGTACGTTCAAATGAACGTCCGCGAGCATCCTATTTTCACGCGTGATGGCGCAGATCTTTACTGCGAAGTACCGATTAGTTTCGTCAATGCCGCCCTTGGTGAGCAGCTGGAAATACCGACTTTGGAAGGTAAGGTCAGCCTTAAAGTCCCTGCTGAAACCCAAACAGGCAAGCTGTTTCGGCTCAAAGGGAAAGGGGTGGATATGTCCCAGATCCGCGGCGGTGGGCTAGGGGACTTGTATTGTAAGATTGTGGTCGAGACACCTGTTAATTTGAGCGATCACCAGAAAGCACTTCTTCGAGAATTTGCAGGCGATCAAGACGCGTCTCAGTCCCCAAAATATGCTTCTTGGCTAGATGGGGTTAAACGATTTATTGATGCCCTCAGAGATTAAACTGATCTAGCCCAGCCCTGTGCTTTGCGCTTTGGAGAAACCGATGTTGATTAAGGTGGCGATCGCAGGAATAGCCGGTCGTATGGGGCGAACACTGGCTGAAATGGTGCACGCGGCTGATGATTTAGAGCTGGTTGGCGGTCTCGAGCGCGCAGGCTCGCCATTCCTCGGGCAGTCTATCGAGGCTGGGTTGTCCCTGCCTTCCGCAAAAAGCAAAATCGTTGACGATATCGCGGATCTACCGGCCTTTGAGGTGTTACTGGACTTCACAACAACGCAATCAACGCTTGCGCATCTCGCGACTTGCTTGACGCGCGGTGCCGCCATGGTGATTGGGACCACGGGCTTTACAGCCGACGAAGCGGTCAAGATCCAGCAGGCATCAACGCAGATTACGATCGTCCACGCTCAGAACTACTCCGTTGGATTGACGCTTCTTCTAGATCTTGTTCAGCAAACGAGCTCAAAGGTGGGTGCAGAGACGGATGTCGAGATCCTTGAGTGGCACCACAACCAAAAGGTTGATGCGCCGTCGGGCACGGCCTACGCTTTGCTCGAGGCAGTCAAGGCGGGCAGGCAAAACGCACATGGGTCGAGCGTTCATGGCCGTGAGGGGCTCGTCGGCGCGCGACCGGCAGGCGAGATTGGGCTGCATGCCGTTCGCGGTGGCGACATTATTGGCGAGCATCAGGTTCTGTTTGCGATGAATGGGGAGAGAATTGAGTTGACTCATCGTGCTGCCAGTCGATCAAACTTTGCTGAAGGCGCTTTGCGAGCTGCCCGTTGGGGGATTGCGAGCGGGTTGACGGGTCTTTTTGATATGCGAGATGTTTTGGGGTTAGACCGTGACCTGAGTGATTGATCTGCCGAGATGAAAATTGGCTGGCGGCTCAGATAACATTGGCGTCAAAACCCTTTCTGCATTAGAATGCGCGCTTAAGATGACCGATTAAAAATCCCTAAAAAGCGAGAATGGAATGTCCATCTCGCTTTTTTTTGGGCCACTATTTTATGCGGGGGGAACAGCATTGGCGGCAAAAGCAATTCTGGCACTTGCGAGCGGGGACGTTTTTACGGGCCACTCGATTGGCGCACTTGGGCGCAGTACGGGTGAGGTTGTATTCAACACGGCCATGACAGGCTATCAGGAGATCCTGACGGATCCGTCCTATGCGCGTCAAATGGTCACGTTAACGCACCCCCACATTGGTAATACCGGGTGTAATGCTGAGGATTTTGAGTCCGAGGTGGTGCATGCTGCCGGATTAATTGTGCGCGACCTGCCCTTGGTCGCAAGTAGTTGGCGTAAAGAAGAAGGGTTGTCCGAATTTCTGACGCGACATGGCACGGTTGCAATATCGAACATCGATACCCGTGCGCTCACCCGCATATTACGATCAAAAGGATCTCAGAATGCGTGTTTGGTAGCCGCCGATGAGTTAAGTGATGAAGATGTGGCGGCGGCACTGCAGGCCGCAACCGCTTTTCCGGGACTCAAGAACATGGACTTGGCGAGTTCGGTCAGCACGCAAAGCGCCTACCAATGGACGCAACCCTCATGGGAGGGCCTGACCAAAGGCGCGCAGCAAAACGATGAGCCTTTCCATGTGGTGGCCTTTGATTTCGGCGTTAAACGCAATATTTTGAGAATGCTCGTTGATCGGGGCTGTCGCCTGACGGTGGTACCGGCAACGACCAGTGCCGAGGCTGCAATGGCGTTGGCGCCAGATGGGATCTTCTTATCCAACGGCCCCGGCGATCCAGAGCCATGCGGTTACGCCATAGAGGCGATTAAAAGCTTTCTTGACGCCGAGATCCCAATGTTCGGTATTTGTCTAGGGCATCAGTTACTAGGGCTTGCCGCTGGCGCGAAGACGCAAAAGATGGGGCACGGTCATCATGGCGCCAACCACCCTGTGCAAGATTTAACAACGGGGGTGGTGATGATAACCAGTCAGAACCATGGATTTTGCTTAGATGAGACCCAGCTCTCGGATCAAATTGAGGTTACCCATCGTTCTTTGTTTGATGGAACAGTTCAAGGCGTACGTCATAAAACTGCGCCAGCATTTGGGTTTCAAGGCCATCCGGAGGCCAGTCCGGGTCCCCATGACGTGGCGCCGCTCTTTGACCAATTTATAAAGAGCATGACTAAGAGGGTTGGGTAGATGCCAAAACGAGCTGATATTAAGAGTGTTCTGATTATCGGTGCTGGACCGATTGTCATTGGGCAAGCTTGTGAGTTTGATTACTCGGGTGCTCAAGCGTGCAAAGCGTTGCGAGAAGAAGGCTACCGAGTAATTTTGGTGAACTCGAACCCGGCGACCATTATGACCGATCCGGCAACGGCCGATGCGACCTATATTGAGCCCGTAACCTGGCAGGTTGTTGAACGGATTATTGCGATCGAGCGTCCGGATGCGCTGCTCCCCACGATGGGCGGACAAACCGCGCTCAATTGTGCTTTAGACCTTGCGCGTGAGGGCGTGCTGGAGCGTTATGGTGTTGAGTTGATTGGCGCGACCAAAGAGGCCATTGATAAAGCGGAAGATCGACAGCTATTTGGTCAGGTGATGAAGTCAATTGGTTTAGAAACGCCGAGGAACGGGATTGCCCATTCTCTTGAAGAGGCTAAGCAGGTCCAGGCCAGTTTAGGGTTTCCTTGTGTGATTCGACCAAGCTTCACCTTGGGCGGGAGCGGCGGTGGCGTGGCTTATAACGCCGAAGAGTTCATCGAAATTTGTACGCGTGGACTTGATTTATCGCCGACCAACGAGTTGTTGATCGATGAGTCCTTGCTGGGCTGGAAAGAGTTTGAAATGGAGGTGGTTCGAGATCGAGACGACAATTGCATCATCGTTTGTTCGATAGAGAACTTCGACCCAATGGGGGTTCACACGGGTGACTCGATTACCGTGGCTCCGGCCCAAACCCTTACTGATAAAGAATATCAACGTATGCGGAATGCCTCCATTGAGGTTCTGCGAGCGATTGGTGTTGAAACGGGTGGCTCGAACGTTCAATTCGGCGTGAGTCCAGTTGATGGTCGGATGGTTGTGATTGAGATGAACCCCCGAGTGTCGAGATCATCGGCCTTGGCCTCAAAAGCCACCGGGTTTCCGATTGCGAGGATTGCGACCAAGTTGGCCATTGGATACACCTTGCCTGAATTGGCGAATGAGATTACAGGTGGCGTGACGCCAGCCTCCTTTGAGCCGGCGATTGATTATATTGTTACCAAGATCCCGAGATTCACCTTTGAAAAGTTTCCGGAAGCGGATAACACGCTCACGACTCAGATGAAGAGTGTGGGCGAAGTCATGGCAATGGGTCGTACTTTCCAAGAATCAGTCCAAAAAGCGCTACGGGGCTTAGAGGTTGGGATTAATGGTTTTTCACCCGTGGTGGATTTGACCGATGAGGGCGCCTTGAGCCGAATACAGCACGAGCTTCGGGTGCCAGGTGCGGAACGAATTTTATATGTAGCCGATGCTTTTCGGTTTGGGTTGTCTTTATCAGAGGTAACAGAGCTTTCAAGTATTGACCCGTGGTTTCTTTCACACATTGGGTTTCTGATCGAGCAAGAGCAGCAGCTCAGTGGTAAGACACTCACGGATTTAGACTTCGCCGCACTCTTTGAGTTGAAGCGGCAGGGCTTTTCCGATAGCCGGCTGGCGGAATTACTGAAGGCTAATGAGGCAGATGTTCGGTCAGCGCGCTTAGAATTGGGGATAAAGCCAGTTTATAAGCGGGTGGACAGCTGCGCGGCAGAGTTTGCATCCCCCACAGCGTATCTGTACTCGACCTATGAAACCGTGTGTGAAGCGGCGCCTTCAAGTCGGGAAAAGATCATGGTTTTGGGCGGTGGTCCCAATCGAATCGGCCAAGGCATCGAGTTCGATTATTGTTGTGTCCACGCGGCGCTCGCTATGCGAGAAGATGGTTATGAAACCATTATGGTCAATTGTAATCCAGAGACGGTTAGCACGGATTTTGATACCTCCGATCGGCTCTATTTTGAACCGCTGACACTCGAGGATGTCTTGGCAATTGTTGAGATTGAGCAGCCGAAGGGCGTAATTATTCAATTTGGGGGGCAAACACCTCTGAAGCTTGCACGCGATCTGGAAGCGGCCGGGGTACAAATTATTGGCACCTCCCCGGATGCAATCGATATGGCGGAAGATCGTGAGCGGTTCCAGCAGATGCTTCATCACTTGGGGTTGAAGCAACCGGCTAATCGGATTGTTCGGACGGTTGAAGAGGGCTTGGCTGGTGCCTCAGAGATTGGTTATCCCTTGGTGGTTCGACCATCCTATGTGCTCGGCGGGCGTGCGATGGAGGTGGTCCATAAGGCAAGTGAACTCGAGCACTATTTGAAAAACGCAGTGGTTGTCACGCCAGATTCACCGGTACTTCTGGACCGGTTTTTAGATCTCGCAATTGAGGTTGATGTCGACGCGGTATGTGACGGTAAGCAAGTTGTGATTGGCGCCGTGATGCAACACATCGAACAAGCAGGCGTTCATTCTGGCGATTCTGCGTGCTCACTGCCGCCTTACAGCTTAAGCGATGATCTGATCGAGGAAATTGAGACGCAAGTCGTTGCAATGGCGATGGCTTTAGAGGTTGTTGGTCTGATGAATGTCCAGCTTGCCGTTCAGGCGGATCAAATCTTTGTCCTAGAGGTTAATCCCCGGGCCTCCCGAACGGTGCCCTTTGTGTCGAAATGCATCGGTCGGTCTTTAGCGAAGATTGCGGCGCGTTGTATGGCGGGTACGTCCCTTATAGAACAAGGCTTCACGCAGCAAATTAAGCCCGCGTATTTCCATGTTAAAGAGGCCGTCTTTCCGTTCGCTAAGTTCCCAGGCGTTGATCCGATTTTAGGACCGGAGATGAAGTCCACCGGTGAGGTGATGGGAATTGGTAGAACTTTTGGGGAAGCTTACGGTAAGTCGCAACTGGCGGCAGATGACGAGATCCCGTCCTATGGGCGAGTCTTTTTGAGTGTGCGCGATCCGGATAAAGACCAATTGGTTGGCATTGCCAAAGACCTGCTGGACTTGGGATTTAAGCTCTGCGCGACAAGAGGAACGGCTTCTGTGATCACAGATGCCGGTCTTGCCGTTGAGGTGATCAATAAGGTGATGGAAGGGCGCCCGAACATCACCGATGCGATTAAAAACAATGAGATTAATTTTATTATTAACACGACAGAAGGTCAGCAAACGATCAAGGATTCTTTCGCGATCCGACGTAACGCCTTGCAGCACAATGTATGCTACACAACCACTATGGCAGGTGGTCGGGCAAGCATTGAAGCCTTGCGTCATAGTGCAGAAATGGAAGTATACTGCCTCCAATCGATGCATGCAGAGCTCTTAGATCGAGCTGGAATGACCACAACGAAGTTGGGTAGTTAGTTATGGATAAGACGCCAATGACGGCAGAGGGCGCAGAAGCGTTGCGCCTTGAATTAAAGCGCTTGACGTCAACAGAGCGGCCTCGGATTGTTAAAGAGATCTCAGCGGCACTCGCGCAGGGCGACCTGCGTGAAAATGCCGAGTTTCAGTATGCCAAAGAAGAGCAAGGCCATATCGAAGGTAGAATCTCAGAGATTGCAGCAAAGCTCGGTGCGGCTCAAATTATCAATATCAAAGAGATCCCAAAGTCTGGGAAGATCATTTTTGGTGTGACGGTCCGGTTGTTGAACTTAGACAATGATGAAGAGGTCACTTACAAAATTGTTGGCGATGATGAGGCGGATATTAAGGTCAACAAGATCTCGGTTTATTCACCTGTTGCGCGGAGTTTGATCGGAAAGCAGCAAGATGATGTGGTGCTCATCCAGATCCCATCGGGCCAGATTGAGTATGAGATTCTATCGGTAGAGCACTTGTAAGAAAGCCTCAGCAGCGGTTAACTCGCAATCCGTCGAGGCCCAGGTGTCGTGAACCGGCGTGGGATTATTGGTGCCTGACCAAGTTTGAAAGAGATGGGTTGGGCGCGCTCGAGGCTCGAAGGATCAAAGCAATCCCGCCAATTGTTTGAATGACGGTTGTCTGGGTTGCGTTAACCAACTCGGCAAGGATGGCTTTTCTTGATTCTCGGTCTGAATTGATTCTGATCTTTATCAGTTCATGATCGTCTAAGGCTCGATTCAGTTCCGTCACAACCGTTTCGGAGAGCCCTTTCCCGGCAATCGTCACGATGGGGTCGAGGATATGGCCAATGGCCCGATAATGTTTCTTTTGTTGTTGGGTTAGCATGGTTGAATCCAAAAAGAACCATTGTACGTCATCGATGTGGTCCAAGGTGCATGCACAATGAAAAAATCTAAAACCAGTCAGCGCTGGCTCGACGAACACGAACAAGACCCCTACGTCTTAAAGGCGCGGTCGGCGGGTTATCGCTCTCGAGCAGTTTATAAACTCATCGAACTCGATGACCGGCTTAATTTGTTTCGGCAGCACCAAACGGTGGTTGACCTGGGTGCGGCGCCCGGTGGCTGGTCTCAAGTAGCAAGACAGCGCCTTGGAACAACGGGCCGAGTACTGGCCCTGGATATACTTGAAATGGCGCCTATCGAGGGCGTGGAGGTGATTACTGGGGATTTCACTGAAGCTGAGGCGTTGTCTGTCTTAGAAGAACGCTTGGGGGATCAGGTTGTGGATCTTGTAATTTCTGATATGGCCCCCAATTTAAGTGGGATGAAGTCAGTCGATTTGCCTCGGAGTATCGATTTAATCGAACTTGCGATGGACTTTGCAAGGGTGTGGTTAAGGCCGGGCGGGCATTTTGTGGCGAAAGGCTTTGAAGGAGAAGGAATTGATACTCTTAGGCAGCAGATTCGTATGAATTATGATAAACAGGTTAATATTAAGCCCAAGGCGTCCCGGGGTCGATCCCGGGAAATCTATTTGATTGGGTTAGGAAAGAAGGCAGAGGGCAGCGCTGGACGCTAAACGCGCTGAGTAATGTTTGAAGCGATTAGACACCAAAAGGGCTCTTGCGAATCAGCTGGTGAGGTTAAGCGACATNGTTTTGGGTCGGTGGATTGTGATCGCGTTTTTAAGATCAGGTCTCAGGCGCGGTCAAAGCCGCCCGGGTGGGTTGGTTCAACCGACCAGACTTAGAAAGCGAATGAGGTTAGGCGGGCGGGCCGTAACGCCTGCGAACATTAGAATAAGGTTTATTAGGTTATGAGGTCAGCCAGAGCGGCGATGACCCCTGTAACCCGCACCCGGTAGCGAGGAAGCAACGTGAACGACATGGGAAAAAATATCTTACTTTGGCTGGTGATCGCTGTCGTTTTATTGACGGTATTTCAAAACTTCAATGTCAGTCGTCCACCGGAAGAAGTGCCCTACTCCACCTTTTTAGAACTGGTGAATGGGAACCAGGTGCGCTCTGTTGAAGTCGATGGGCTAATTATTCGTGGCGAGCGGTCCGATGGTATCTCGTTTGAAACCATTCAGCCTCAAATTGTCGACAAGGCCTTAATCGATGACATGGTTGAGCATAAGGTTGCGTTTCAGGGCGAGCGTCCGGAGCAGCAAAGCATTTGGATGCAGCTATTGGTGGCGAGCTTCCCAATCCTCGTGATTATTGCTGTTTTCATGTTCTTTATGCGTCAAATGCAAGGCGGCGCTGGCGGAAAAGGCGGGCCTCTATCATTTGGTAAGAGTAAGGCCAAACTGTTGGGAGAAGATCAAATTAAAACGACCTTTGCCGATGTGGCAGGGGTTGATGAAGCCAAGGAAGAAGTTAAAGAACTGGTTGATTTCCTGAGAGAACCTGGAAAATTCCAAAAACTGGGTGGCCGAATCCCTCGGGGTACTCTTTTGGTGGGTTCGCCCGGTACGGGTAAAACTCTTTTAGCCAAGGCGATTGCGGGTGAGGCAAAGGTGCCGTTCTTTTCAATATCTGGGTCCGACTTTGTTGAAATGTTTGTGGGGGTGGGCGCATCAAGAGTGCGTGATATGTTCGAGCAGGCAAAAAAAGCCACGCCCTGTATTATCTTCATCGATGAGATTGATGCGGTGGGTCGTCATCGCGGTGCGGGGATGGGTGGCGGTAACGATGAACGAGAGCAGACCTTGAACCAACTTTTAGTGGAAATGGATGGGTTTGAGGGCAATGAGGGGATCATTGTGATTGCCTCAACAAACCGTCCCGACGTTCTGGATCCAGCCTTGTTGCGGCCAGGGCGGTTTGATCGGCAGGTGGTCGTGCCGCTCCCGGATCTCCGAGGTCGAGAGCAGGTGTTAAAAGTGCACATGCGTAAGGTGCCGCTCTCAGAAGATGTGGTCGCGATGGATATTGCGCGGGGGACGCCGGGCTTCTCCGGCGCCGATTTGGCAAACGTGGTGAATGAGTCGGCACTTTTCGCGGCGCGTCAGGATCAACGCCTGGTTTCGATGCGGCATTTTGAACAAGCGAAAGACAAGATCATGATGGGCGCTGAGCGTAAAACCATGGTGATGTCGGAGAAAGAGCGGACGAACACCGCTTATCATGAAGCCGGCCATTGTATCGTGGGTCACTTGATGCCTGAGCACGACCCGACCTATAAAGTGTCGATTATCCCGCGCGGTCGCGCTTTGGGTGTGACGATGTTTTTGCCAGAAGAGGATCGTTATTCCATGAGTAAACGGTCTATTGAGAGCCAGATCTGTGGTTTGTTTGGCGGCCGCATTGCTGAAGAATTAACCTTAGGATTTGAAGGTGTTACAACAGGCGCCTCGAATGATATTGAGCGGGCATCCAAAATGGCGCGTTCGATGGTGACGAAATGGGGTTTGTCTGAAAAATTGGGCCCGATGCAGTACGAAGATGATGAAAATGATGGCTTTCTGGGTAGGCCTGGGGGGCCAGCCAGGGCCAATATGTCCGCCGAGACGTCAAAAGTCATTGATGAAGAAATTAAGCAAATCATCGACCATTGTTACGGAACCGCGCGGCAGATTCTTACCGATCACCGCGAGCAACTGGATGCGATGGCCGCAGCGCTTTTAGAGTACGAAACGATCGATAAGAGTCAGATTGATGACATCATGGCAGGCAAGGCGCCAAAGCCACCTGCGAATTGGACGGATGACGCCCCGTCGAGCGGTCCGTCAGATGGAGAAGCTGCGCCTTCATCGGATGAACCTGGTTCGGATAACTTGGACGCCGCGCCCTCAGGCGCTTAATTCAAATTGAGTGCCAACCCGCTCCAGGGTTTAATCACTGAAGGGCGCCCACTTGTAATGGGCGTTCTAAATGTGACCCCGGACTCCTTCTTTGATGGCGGGCAATATCAAGCCCTTGATAAGGCCCTGCAGCGGGTCAGGGATATGGTTGAGCAGGGCGCTGACCTGATTGACATCGGCGGCGAGTCAACGCGTCCTGGGGCGTCCTCTCCCACAGAAACCGAAGAAGCTGCACGGGTCCTGCCGGTGCTAGAGGCCATTCAGGCGCGTTTTGATATTCCCATCTCGGTTGATACGAGCACCCCCTCCGTAATGGCAGCCGCTGTTAAATTGAAGGTTGCATTGATCAATGATGTTCGAGCCTTTGTTCGACCAGGCGCCCTCGACGCGANTGGCAGCNACGCCATGCTGGCTGTNATGCATATGTTGGGCACGCCTGCAACNATGCAGGATGATCCGCAATACCAAGATGTTGTTCGTGAAGTTGATGCGTTTTTTCGCAGTCGACTTACTGCTTTGCAACACGCCGGCATTGAGCGCTCGAGGATCATATTGGATCCAGGCTTTGGGTTTGGCAAAACGCTGGATCAAAACCTCAACCTGG
>JGI20152J14361_10000923_pt1 | contig 20025 bp, 9 predicted proteins | sample COG_02_FD_14361 | JGI IMG/M metagenome (IMG submission 14361)
ATTGATGGTATTAGTTCCTGCTGGAACTTCTACAGTATACGATCAGTTACTTGGAACAAACATCAGACGTCCTTTCTTACACGTAAGATATAGAGCTTCACAAGCAGACGACAGAAGAATGAAATCATGGCTAACTGGTTCAGTTGGTGGTGCTTCTACTTCTACATTAGATGCAATGGAAGTAAACTTCTTATCTGAAAGATGTTTATGTGTACAAGCTAGAAATAATTTCGTATTATTTACAGCTTAATATTTATTGTAATATTTACCCTCGTAAAAACTACGGGGGTAATTATTACTCTTATATTTATAAACTATTTAATTATATTATATCATGTCAAAAACAAAAGAAACAATACCTCATCCAGAAGATGGTTGGGAAGTAAAAGATAGAACATATTTTTTATTAGGCGATAAAGAACCTTTAACGTTTACACTAAAATCAAGACACACGGAAAAATATCCGTTACTGTATTTTGATCCAATAAAAAAAGAACAAAGAGCTATTAGATATGCAACTAATCAAGCTTCACCATTTGAAGATACTCAAAAAGGAGAAGTAACACTTAAGCACATTATATTTAAAGATGGCACTTTAGTTGTTCCAAAAGAACATCAAAGCTTACAAAAGCTTTTATCATTATATCATCCAGGTAGAAACAAAAGATTTGCTGAGTTACAACCTCAAGCAATTGCACAAGATGAATTAATTGATTTAGAATTAGAAATATTAGCTTTAACTGCTGCAAGAGATATGGAAATAGAGCAATCAGAAGCTATATTAAGAGTAGAAATAGGATCAGGCGTTTCTGAATTATCTTCTAAAGAATTAAGAAGAGATTTATTAATGTTTGCTAAAAGAAACCCTAAGCTATTTATTGAATTAGCCAAAGACGATAATGTTATGTTAAGAAACTTTGGTATAAAAGCAACTGAACAAGGAATAATAAGTCTTTCACAAGACCAAAGAACATTCCAGTTTGGTAAAAATAAACGTAAACTATTTACAATACCATTTGATGAAAACCCTTACTCAGCATTAGCTGCTTGGTTTAAAACAGATGAAGGAGTGGAAGTTTATAAGACTATAGAGAAAAAACTCTACTAAACATGTAATACTAATATAGGGTCCGTTCACTCGGGCCCAATATTATAATAAAAATATTCAAATGGCAATAAACGTAAACGCTGTATATAAAACAGTATTATTAATACTTAACCAACAACAGAGAGGCTATATGACTCCTGATGAGTTCAACAAAGTTGCGACTCAGGTTCAGTTAAATATATTTGAAAAATACGAAGACGATTTAAATCAGATGTATCGTGTGCCACAAAATGACACTGAGTACGCTAATCGCGTAAAAAATATTGAAGAAAACTTACAATTCTTCCAAAGAACAGGCACCACAGCAGGTGCAAATCCTTTTACATTAGTACCTACAGATATATACAGATTAGGTACTGTAATGTATAAAAGTGTAGAGCTAACTCAATACGCTCAAAGAAATGAATTAATGCAAATTCTAAAATCTCCTTTAACACAACCAACAACAACTTTTCCTATTTATTTATACGAGAACAATAAATTATTTGTTTATCCTACAAATATAATAACTCCAGGTGATGTTACTTTTTCATATTTAAAAACACCTTCAGACGTTGCGTGGGGTTATTCAATTGGAGCGTTAGGACAATTTTTATATGCTAATGGAACTTCAACTAATTTTGAATTAAATATTTCAGAACAAACAAATGTTATAACTAGAATATTAGCTTATGCTGGAGTTATAATAAACGATCCTACTATAATACAAGTAGCACAAGCAGAAACACAGCAAAAAGAACAAAACTCAAAAATGTAAAACATGGCAAGACCTGATGGTGGATTAATCCAAGAAACAAACTTACAATATTACGCGGGCGCGCAGATTATATACACTTCAGTTGCTGCAACTACTGTTTATACATTTACTTTTAACACACAATTAAGCTTAGGTAGCTCGACAAGTTGGGCGTCAACAGATCCTGATTTTGGTTTAAATAATTTTAGAATATATACAAGTCCTAATGGTATTGCTGGTTGGGTAGAATACACAACAACGTACGTGCTATCTAGTGGACCTAATGGTAGTATAATAACTTTAGGTAATGGCCAAAACATAGGTACATATGTAAAAGTACAATTAAAAGCAGACGCGGTAGCTAATAATTACGGTGGTTATCAATACACAAGTTTAAATGATATAGTAAATAATTTTATTGTAGGTTACGTTGGTCAAGATAAACTTATACCTAGAGTCAATAGAACAGATGTTATATTTCATGCAAAACGTGGTTTACAAGAGTTTAGTTTTGATACATTAAAAAGCATTAAATCACAAGAACTTACCGTGCCACCTAGTTTAGGTATTGTTATACCACAAGATTATGTTAACTATGTTAAACTTTCTTGGGTAGATGGATCTGGAGTTAAGCACACTATATATCCAACTCAATTAACAAGTAGTCCATCAAACGCACCTATACAAGATCAGTCAGGTAATATAATACAAGATAATTTTGAAGAAAACATAGATGGTACTTCTGTAACAAATGAAAGATGGCAAGGTAATAACACAGCTAATATAACAGGTTTAGGTTTTGTAAATTCAAACGCTCCTGAAGTTTGGATGTACGATTGGTGGGGAGAAAACGCTTGGGGCGCTGGAGGTTATTATGGTCAAAGATATGGAGGTGATCCAGTTAACATGCAAATGAATGGTTGGTTTAATATAGATGAAGCTAGAGGTACGTTTAATTTTTCTAGTGATTTAACAGGTAAGTTAGTAATATTAGAATATATATCTGATGGACTTGCTTATGATTTAGATACTAAAGTACCTAAGATGGCAGAAGAAGCAATGTATCAGCATTTACTATATAGTATATTATCAACAAGAAGAGACACTGTTCAGATAGCACCACAATATAAGCAACAACGATATGCAGCTTTGCGTAATGCTAAAATAAGATTATCAAATATAAAGTTAGATGAAATCGTTCAAGTTATGAGAGGTAAGTCTAAATGGATTAAACACTAGTACATGGCAGAAATTAAAAACACTTTTCTCAAGCAGAAAATGAATCAAGATATTGACTCTCGATTATTGCCTAACGGTGAATATAGAGAAGCTATAAACTTAATGATTAGTAGATCAGAAGGATCAACTGTTGGCGAGTTTGAAAACGCTCTTGGTAACACTTCTATACGTAGTTTAAACGGAGATAACGCTGTTATAATTGGTCATTATGTAAATGAAACTACTAATAAAGTTTATTTATTTGCCACTGATTATAATGAAGTTAATGGAGTTAGATCTGTTGGTGCTGAAAATTTTATATATGAATTAACTTTAGAGGGTTCTTTTAATTTAGTAACTTTAGTAACTGGTAATTTTTTAAACTTTAATCAGTCTTTTCCAGTTATAGGTATTAACCTTGTAGAAGATTTGTTATTTTTTACAGATAATTTAAATCAACCTAGAAAAATAAACATATCTTTAGCTAACCCTTCACAATTAACTGTTCCTACTCATTACACTAACGAAGATCAAATATCAGTAGCTAAGTACGCTCCATGCGAACCAGTTGTTGTTATGGATAGAATAAATATAAGATTAACAGTGGCTGCCGTAGGTTTAACAACTAGTATAACTGTAGACACTGTCACTGGTTTAAAAATAGGTGATTTTATATCTCCTTTTGAAACTATTAATCCTTCTGCTTTTCCTGCTCCTTTGTCACAATGGAATAAAGCTAATAAAATTATAGCTATAACAGGTAATGTTTTAACCTTGTCAGAAGGTATGACTGCTCCTAATAGTTTTAAATTAATAGCACAAAGATCTACAATGACTAATAAAACGTCAGTGTTTGACTCTAACGGTGCTCAGGTTACAGCTACAGTTGCTGGTAATAATCCAGTTGCTTTAACCGCCACTTATACTTTTTCAGTTTTAGGTACTAATTTTTCTCCAGACATAATACCAAGTCCTGGTGATATAGTTACAGGTACTGGAATTTCTGCAAACACAACTATTCTTACCGCTACAGCTACTCAATCAGTAACAAACTTAGATCAAAACTTTGTGACCTGGGTAGTAACATTATCTAAAACAACTACAATAGCAAATGGCTCAGGAAATGTTATACAAATAGCTATTAACCCAGACTATGATGCTGGTTGGCAAGGTGATGCTGCTTTTTTAGAAGACAAGTTTGTAAGGTTCAGTTATAGGTTTAAATTTGAAGATAATGAATATTCTTTAATGGCTCCATTTAGTCAGCCAATGTTTATACCTAAACAATATAGTGAATTTGGAGGTGGTCAAAACCCAGACTTTGTTGATATGGATAATGCTTATAAGTCAACCGTAGTTAATTGGTTTGAAAACAATATAGATAACATAGTGTTAAAAGCACCTATGCCTTATAACAATCCGCAGACTATGCTATCAAGTCTTTTAGCTACAGAAATAGATTTACTGTATAAAGAATCTGATGCTTTAGCAGTTAAAGTTTTAGACACTGTTAAGTTTGTTGATTTAGCTAGTAACGCTTTTTCATCAATAATATATGTTGATCCTGTACATGGGGATAATGTTAATCAGTTTTTTTATAATTATAATTACTCGTCTAATAAACCGTATAAAACGTTACCAGAAAATCAAACAACAAGAGTTTACGACAAAGTACCTATAAAAGCTTTAGCACAAGAAATGATAGGTAACAGAGTTGTATATGGCAATTATGTAGATAAACATAGTAGCCCTGATTCAATACCGTTTAGTGCTTTAATTAGCGACAAAAGACCTTACAATGATAATTTCATACAATACCCTTATCATAACTTAAAACAAAACAGAACATATCAAGTTGGTTTTGTGTTATCTGATAGATACGGTAGACAGTCAGATGTTATATTATCATCTTATGATAATGTTGATGGTATTAATGGTTCAACTGTTTTTGCTCCATACAATACTATAACAGAGCAAATAAACAACCCTATAATAGATTGGTTAGGAACTTCACTAAACATACGAATAGACTCGGCAATAGGCCAAGCAACTACTGGTGGTCAACCTGGAATATGGAACGCTACTACAAATCCTCTTGGTTGGTATTCTTATAAAGTAGTTGTAAAGCAACAAGAGCAAGAGTATTATAACGTTTATCTTCCTGGTTTTGTAAATGGTTTACCTATAACAGAAACTGATGAAGAAAACAAATCTTCTTTTTCTGTGTTACTTAGTGACAACATTAATAAAGTACCTAGAAATTTACAAGAAGTAGGACCTACTGATACAGAATATAGCAGTAGTGAAATGTTATATATTAGAATAAATAATCCAAACATAAATAAAAAATTAAATAGACCATACGGTTATCCATTAAAAACTTCTGCTTGGAACCAACAATATTATCCTGGTTTTTTAAACCAAGAAGTATTGTCAATAGCCACTGTTAAAGATATGGAGATATCAGGTATACCTTTTAAAGCTAATGCTCCTGAAGGTGATTACGGTCAAACTGGTACTTTTGTAGACACATCAGTAACTCCAAACGTAACAGCTCCAGTTTCAATAGGATCTATTCCATGGGGAACATCGCCTGTGTTACAACCTTTTTATAATTCTGATTTAAATCCTTTTGCAATTAAAATAGACACAACAGCTAACGGTAAAGTAGCTTTAGCAACAACAGTTCCTATAGTACCAGGCGGCGTTGGTGCTGATACTAACGCAGAAGATGGAACAGGATCAGGTGGTGTTATTACAATGCAGCCTTTTTTAAGCGTGGCAGAAACTAAACCAGTTTATTCTTTATTAGAAATATTCTGGGAAACTTCTTTACAAGGAAAAATAAATACATTAAATAGTTTAATAAATTCTCAATACGCTGGTATAACAACAATAAGTAGTAGCGCTGCTACATTTTTAGAAAGCGCAGCTACTGCAACTCAAATTGGTAATTCACTTACTTTTGCAACAGGCGGTGGCACAACGGTAGAAGATGCTAGTCATTTAACTGTTACGCTATTGTCAGCGTTTAGACAAAGCGATGTTACCCAAAGTACTGATGTAAAATCTAATTTTGATTTAGCTTTAAAAAGCGGACAAGCTCTAGCTGTTTATGATTTAGATACTGCAACAACTTTTTTCTATAGCAATACATCTCAAGCAAACCCTTCTACTGATGTTTACGATATAACAATTAAAACAGTTTATGACAATGGTAGTGGTGATCCTGGTTTTCCTTTTACAGATACACATAGTTATGTAGCAACGCTTGGTAATGTTGCTCCTTCGTTTACAACTAGTTCTATGAATCCTACTGGTATAACAATAGCTAGCACTACAATAAAACAATACGCTGCTGTAAATGGAACCGCTAAAACAGCTAACAATACAGATGAGTTAGTGTTTACGCTAGGATCAGGTAATCCTTCTTCAGTAACTAATCAGTTTACTATGAGTTCTTCTGGATTATTATCTACTAATAGCGCTTTAACTGAAGGAGATACATGGGTAATTATAATTACAGTAACAGATGTAAACGGTAGTGGTATTTCTACAAACGCAACTATAACATTTACAGTAGGCGTTCAACATGTACCTCAAGCTATATGCAACAATAACCAGCTTTCTAGTGTTGCCGCTTGTACACAAAGCTATGAAGCTTTCTTTGGGGCAAGTTCTTCAACTTCGTCAACAGGTTCTTACGGAACAATAGGTGGTATATTTTACCCAGGAAATGCTATACAGTTTTATAACGTACGAGCTAACTTTACAAACGCAACTACAGGAGCGTTAACACAAGGTGTTATGGCTTTAACTCCACTTTTAACATCTACTAATGGAGCGAGCGGTGGTAATTTGTCAGTTTACTACACTGTTCAATATAGAGCAAACACTTCATCAAGTTGGTCACAAGCTGTTGACACAGGTGGTAACAGTATATCATCAAGACAAATAACAGCTACAAACGGAAATCCAGGAACAGAGACTTTAAATTTTTCTATACCAGGAGAATACAGAGCTTTTTCAACTAACGTGACAGGTGAAGGTTGTGCTGGAAATACTGGAGGATTTAAGTTTAATTTTACAGACGCAACCTACAATGGTCAATGCGCTTTAGGTCCACTGTAATAATCAATAAAAACAAGTAATTAATATAATATGCCACTAACACTAGAAGTTTCTTATTTCAACTCATATTACGTGAAGAGATTAGCAGACACTCCTTACATACCAACAGTAGGAGCAGAAAGAATTGCTGTAACGACTGGTGTTGTTAGTGCTGGAAGTAATGCTACGTTTAATAACCCTAGTCCTGCCGTAGGCGTTCCTGCTATAGGTATGGTTGTGTCAGGTTCTGGTGTAGCTGCTGATACAAAAATAACTTCAGCTAAACCAGTTGGTTCTACGCCAACAATACTTACTTTTGATAAAGACGTTACGTTAACAGCAAGTACTTATACGTTTACTTACGCATGGGTTGGGCCTCAAGTGTCTAATCCAGACGAAGATTGGTATATAGAAGAATCACGCATTAGAGGGGGTTATAATAACACATCCACTGATTATGGTGTAAAAGCATATATAGTTGAAGAACAAGATGCCCAAGCGCGTAGAGGAAACTCTCTTATATACTCTGGTATATTTAATTCACGAACAGGAATAAATCAAACAAATCAGTTTAGTGTAGCTGAAGAAATAACTAGAAGTGTAGATCCTATAAGTGGTTCAATACAAAAGTTATTTGCTGAAGATACTAATCTACTTATATTTCAAGAGCGTAAAGTTAACAATGCTTTAATAGATAAAGATGCTATATTCACAGCCGAGGGTTCTGCTATAACAACATCAGGTAGATTAGTTATAGGACAGATAACACCTATTGCAGGAAACTGGGGTATAAGTAAAGATCCTTTATCATTTGCTGTATATGGTTATCAAAAATATTTTGTAGATAGAAACAGAAACGCTGTATTAAGATTAGCTGGCGGGCAAATAACAGAAATATCAAACTATGGTATGATTGATTTCTTTAGAGATCAACTATCAGCTGTTACAAGTACAGGTGTTATATTAGGTGCTTATGATAATTATAATCAAAACTATGTTTTGTCTATACAACCTAATAATAGATATGAACCAGACGGAACTGCTTATAAAACTTTAACCTTTGACGAAAGATCACAAGGTTGGACTAGCTTTTTTACATATAAGCCAGACGCAATTTTTAGTTCACAAGGTAGTTTTTATTCAGCAAAAGATGAATCAGACGATAGTAGAATATTTAAACATTATACTAACCAAACTAGAAATAGTTTTTATGGTTCAACAAGTAGTTCATCTGTTCAATTTGTATTTAATCCATCACCTAACAATGTGAAAACATTTCAAACAATAAATTATGAAGGTACTAATGGCTGGGAAGTAACAGCGTTTTTATCTGACGAAACAGGATTTGATGCTGTAAATGGCAATTGGATTAACCATGTAGATACAATTGTAGAAGGTCCAGGCGCTACACAATATAGAAAAATATATAGCTACGACGAAGGAGCTTATACAGAAGATAATATCCAGTACAGAGCTGGATTTGATAGAAAACAAAATAAATATATGGCGGTTATACCTAATAATACGCAGACACCTATACCAGGTGAAGTAGTGTTTGGTAACCAGACAACAGGTATAAAAGCTTATTATGCAACAGTTACAATGAAGACAGACGCAACTACAGATCCAAACGGATTAAAAGAATTGTTTGCAGTCAGTAGTACATTTGCGTTAAGATAATAAACAAACAATATGGATCCAGTAACATTAGGAATAGCAGCGAGCGCAATCTCAGGTATTATAGGAGGTAGCGCTGCAAAAAAAGCTAAAAGAGCCGCTAAAAGAAAAGCTAAAATGTTATCTAAAAAATTAGACTTTTTAGAAAACAACAGGCAAGCAATAATAAATCCTTACGAAGGTATAACTGATCTATCTAGTATGGCTACTGATAGATCTGGACAAATGAGTAATGCTTTTAATAACTTATCTGTAGCAACAAAAGCCGCTGAAATGCAAATTGAAGAAGCTGATATCGCTTTAGCAAATACATTAGACACTTTAATGGCTAGTGGAGCAGGGGCTGGTGGAGCTACCGCTTTAGCTCAAGCAGCTTTAAGGTCTAAGAAAAATGTAGCAGCAAGTATAGAAACTCAAGAAAAATCTAATGAAGACAGAAGAGCGCAAGGTGAGGCTGATTTAGAAAGAAGACAGCTAGCTGAAAAACAAAGAATAGAAGGTATAGCAATGAGTCAAGCTGAAAAAGTTCAACAAGCAGAAGTTTCTGGTAAGCAGTTTATATATAATGCAACTGAAAAAAGAGAAGATGCTAAAATAGATAGAGTTGCTACGCAGCTAGATAATGCTCAAGCTCAAATGGCTCAAGCACAAAGAGACGGAACTTCTGCTATAACAGGAGCTATTGGAGGTATAACAAGTGCTTTTGCCGCGGGCTCAGGTTCGTCAGGCTCGGGAAATTAAACGGCGGCAGCGCCTCTAATACTGCAACAAACCAACAACTACTAGACACAGGTATGAGTCAAGATTCTATTGATAACATGGTTGCTGGTTTTAATGTCTGGTCCGGAAATTAACAAATAAAAATATAATGTCATATAGAAATCCAAAATACATAGATACTTCAGTTCAAGGCTCGTTTGATAAACTTCAAAACACCATCAATGCGAACGTAGCTACTATGGCTAAAAACCAGAAAGAACAAAAAGAGAAAGATGAAGCTGAGAAAAACAGACAGATACTAGCTGGTACAAATCAAAGTCAAGCTACTATAACTAAAAACGCTAATTATAATACTGTAGGTAATCAAGTAACAACTGGTAAAGTTGGTAATTATTTTAGTTCATATCCAGCAAGAGCAGCTGAGTTAGCTACAGAACTTTCTAAAACACCTAGGCCAGAAAACTACGCTGAACTTCAAGCTGAGTTAACTAGTTTAAACAAAGCTCCAGAAACAATGAAAGCTATGTTAGAAAACGCTTCTAGTTTTTTAAATATAAAAGATATGTCTGACTTTGATCCTAATCAGAATCAAGGCGCTATATTAGCTACACAAGTTTTTAATAATAAAGCTGGTTATACAGAAAAGAATGGTTTTTCATATGACTTTAGACAAGGCGAAGGTGGTTCTATTGAAATGGTTTTTTCAGGTCAAGGATACATACCACCAACTGTAGAAGGTGAAGAACCTAATCCTGATAATTTAGTTTCATTTAAAGAACCTTATGTGCTTAATAGTGCTGGTATGCAGCAAATGCAAGACAACGATCAAGACTTATTAGTTAGTACGCCTAAAATGAGCAATCAAGTTAGTAGTGCTATAAAAGAAACTAGCGTTATAGATGGTGCTGAGTTTGATAAAAACGGTGGTTTTTTAGGTGGCGGGATGCTTAATGAAAATATTTTAAGCAACGAAACTACAGAGGAAAACTTTGGAACAAAAGACAAACCCACTATATTAAATGTAAGAAGTGTTGATAGAGAAAAAGTGGAAATAGGTTTAGATTTAGCAATACAAGAACAAATAGAATCTTTTATAAATCCTGATTACGGTAACGATGGCCAAGCAAGATCTGTATGGAACATGAGAATAGCTAAAGTTGCTGATGCTACTGTTTTTAATGAAGAAACAGCTGCACTTGCTTTTCCTGAATTAGCAGAAGACAAAGAAGCTTTAAAAGCAGCTTGGAAAAAAGGATCTGGAGCTTGGAATTATTCAGATGATTTATCACAAGAACAAATAAAAGTTTTTAAAGTTATGTATAAAAAAACTGTTGTTGATGATATAATGAAAAAATTAAATAGTCCGCAATATTTACGACAAAGAGTTTCAGAATCTCAAAGTGTTGGCAAAGAAAATTTAAACCCAAAAGCATAATATGGCTACATATTTCGATGACAACGGAAACGAAATAACTTATGAGCAATGGAAAGCTAATAAAGAAAAAAAAGAAGCTGCTAAAAAAGAAAAAACTAGTACGGTAAAGGAGACTAATACAGTTAAAGAAACTGATTTTAATGGTGATAGAGATTTAGCCAAAAGAACATGGAAATATCTAAAAGATAGAGGCAACGTAACTGTAGACCTAGAATCTTGGATTAAAGGTATAGACAAAGACACCTCTTTACAGGCTAGAACTCACAGTTATTTAATGGACAAAGGCGCTGTAACCGTAGATTTTAACGAATGGAAAAAAGGCTTAATAGGAAATAAAACTGTTACAGAAAAAGAAATTGGTCTTACTTTTTTAGTTGATGGTCAAACGTTAGATATAAATGGTGTACCTGTCAATATTCAAGGTAACACAACAAGAGAAGTGGCTTCAAATTTTGAAGGTGAATTAAAAAATATTCAAGCAAAAGTTGATAATTTAATAAACAATCCTTTAATAAATGAAAAAACAAAAAAAGCAGATATAGCCGCTACCAACAAAGCTATAAAAGACATACAAGCCAGTGCACCTAGTATATTACAAGTAAATGATATTCTTGATGGAGATAATTTAACAGAAGCTGAAGCAAAAAAGTTAGAAGAATTAGCTCCTTTAAAAGTTGTAGAGATCGATGAATTTACAGGTAAACCAAGTTTTGACAAAGACAGTAGTAATGACGATAGAAGTTTTGATGACAAAAGAAAAGAAGCTATGGCTAAAATTATAGCTGATAGGCAAGAAAAACTAGATCTATATAATAAAGGAGAACTTGAATTATCAACTGAAGATTTAATAAAAATTACAAAAATAAACCCAGAAGTTGAAGCGTATTTAAAAGAAAAAATGCCTGAATTTAATGATCTTGAGACAAGACAAGATTTAGAAGAAGCATACGCTAACACTGTAAACACCGCTGTTGCTGATGATCCTAGGTTTTCATCTATAACTACTGATATAAAAAACAATATTAACGATTTGAGTAATGATAAATGGACTGAAATTGGTGATAAATATGATACTCTTAGTGAAGATGGTTTTAAATTAGCTCAACAAGAATACACTGATTGGTGGAATAAAGAGTTTCAAACTAGATTAGGAGAAAATAAAGAAGCGGTTAAGTTATTTACAGAGTATGGTATAAGTGGAGAAAAAACGTTTGCTGAAGTTAGTAGAGATTTTGATAGACAATTAGTAGATTCAAAACAAGAAGATAGCTTGAGACCTGATTGGATGCCTGAAAAATCTTTAATAGGAGGGGGTTTAGACTTGTGGGATAATTTATTTAGTACAAAAACAGCAGATAAATTATATGATATGGCTGGTTTTGATATAGACAATCAAGAAGAAAGCTCTAAAGACTTTAATTTATTACAAGAATTATATACTGGAGCTGGTTTTATACTTGAAGCAGGGGATAAATTACCAGAATCTGTTAGCTCTAATATCAACAAAGTGCAAGTTGCTTTAGGTAAAGAAGAACTTGAAAGAAGAGCCGATATTGTTAGTAATTTAGAAAAACAAATTAAAGACGGCAAACTTAACAAAGATATGACGTTAGGTGAAGCTAGAAAACTAGACGAAAGCTTAAACGAAAGATTGGCGTGGCATGATTGGACATGGACAGATAAAGATAACTTAGGTGAATATTTGACAAGAAAAGAAAAAAGAGAAAATATATCTGAAAAAAGTATATCTTTTGACTTAGAAGAAATGGCTGAGGCAAATGCTAAAATGACAAAATTTATTACACCAGACACAGGCGCTTCTATAGTTAATCCTTTTGGTAATAATAATTTATTAGGTTTAATGGAAGCAATGTCTATGGGTATAGATCAAGCCCCTCATATGGTTCCTTCTATACTTGGTACAACAATGTTAGCCGCATCAGGAGTTAGTTTGGCTGGATCTGGTGGACTTTCAGCTGGAGGCTCTGTTCCTTTAGCAGCCGCTGGTGTCTCTCTTATTGCTTTAGGTTCAGGTTATCAAGGAGCTATTTCTTATGGTAATATTTACATGGACGCTGTTGAAAGACAAATGGAAGAAAAATATGGTAAAGGAAATTTTACAACAGCTGAATATTTAGAATCATTAAAAAACAAAGCTATTGGAGATCAATATGCCGCTGCCGCTGGTGGAGCTAGTGTTTTTGCTTCAGAGTTTGTTTCTGATATAGTAGCTTCTCAAATTGGAGGGGTTGCTTCAAAGGCTTTTGGTCCTGTTACTCAAAAAATGTTAGGTAACACTGTTGGTAACTATTTATTAACAGGCAAAATTCCTCAAGTGTTTTTTAATATGAAAATGCAAGCAGGTAAAGAATTTTTAACAGAAGGTTTTCAATCATATTTAGAACAAGGTTTTACTAATTTAGCAGCTAATCCAATTAGCAACGTTGGTGGTATATTAACACGAAACGCAATAACAAGTGCTTTTACAGAAAATATTGATTTTGATCAAATAATGATGGAAGCAGAGGCTGGTTGGAAAATGGGTCATTTGTTTGGTTTTTCTGGATCTTCTAATAATTTAGGTGTTCAATTTGACAAGGGTAATAGCGTTGATTCTTATATAGATTTTGCTAGTAAAATGGTAAATAATATGAACTTTGATCCAGCATCTAAAGAATTTAAACTACAAGACAAAGTATTACAAGAAGTTATTAACGGTGCTAGAAATAACAAAAATCTTACTCCAAATCAAATTAGACAGGTTGAAATAGACATTTCTAACATGAGAGATAATGCTATAAAAGTTCCTAACTCTGCAACTATAGAACAAAGAACTGAGTTGAATTCTTTGTTGGATGAAAAAAGAAAATTAATTCAAAAAATTAAAAAAATAAACGATAAAGATTTATCGGTTATAGATATTGAAAGAAGAGATGCTGTTAGTGAACAAATTAAAAATATAACAAAAACAATTAACGAAAGCGAAACTCGTCCTTTATTAAAATATTTTGATTACTCACCCGATTATGTAGTAGCTCCAGAAAATATGCAAGACGTAGCTAAAGCTGAAGCGGCGTTAAACAAAATTGACAATAGTTCTTTTGAGCAAACAAATAGATTATTAGCCGACGAAGATTTTGATGTGAATAATAGTCTTGATCAAAGAAGAGCAGTTAAAATAGCAGGTGGTGTTATTGAAGCTGCAACTAAAAGACTATGGAGACAAGGAAGCTTATTAAAAAGAGATGAATTTAAAAAAGCTTTAGAAAACGAATACATAAAAGCTTTAACAGAATACGATGCTGACTTAGATACAGGTACAGGCGCAGGTTCTTCAATATCTAGTAAATTTAATTTAAGAGCTGGTGGTATAGCAAAAACTAATTTAGGAAGAGGTGAGTCTGCTAGTTTAGATTCTGAACAAGCTAGGCAAGTTGCGGACACAACAGAGCAAAAAGAGTTTGACGAAGTACAGACTCAAGAAAGCGCACAAAGAGAAAAAGTTTACGCTTCTCAAACAGATCAAATTGCTAATTTAGATACTGCAGAAACTAAAGCTATTATAAAAGACGAAGTATCTAAAGACATACTATTAGGTACAAGCAAAGGAATTAACGCGGCTGATTCGTCTAAAAATATAACTAATCAATCTAAGAAAGAATATTTTAAAAGACTTAGAAAAGATATTGGAACTTTTTCTAGTCAAAAATACAAAGACTTTGTAAACTCTTTAGATGCAAAATTTATTAAATCATTACCAGTTGCTACTATAAAAAGAAGATTTGGCAAGTTGTTTGGTATAAAACAAACAGGCACAACACCTACTAAACAAATTAGCAAAACAGGTAAGCCTAGTTATTTTAACAAACCAGTTTTTAGTGTACCTAAAGTAACAGCAGAATCATTACAGGCTTTTAAAGATTATTTTTTAGGTGGAGAAAAAAGACAACAGTCGCTATATAACATACTAGCTACTGATTTTGCTTTAGAGTCTATACAAGAACTAATAGCTGATAAAGATTTTATGGGAAAATTGCAAACAGCGTTAGGTAATGATGGTATTACTGCTCTAGAGTTTATGCAAAATATAGAAAACAAACTTGATGCTAGAGTAAAAGAAGATAGTTCTTTAGACGTTGTAGATAAAAAAACTAGAAAAAAATCAACAGTACAAGATTTAACTAAATCAAATGTAACAGTTAAGTCACCTGTTAAAAAAGCAGTTAATAACGAAAAAGTAGTTGTTAAAGAAAAAACAAAACCTAAAACACTAAATACTGAGACAGTAGAAAATATTTTAAACAAACAAGAGGGTAATCAATCCTCTATAGAAGATATTCAAAAAGCTCTTAAAGTTAAAGATTTTAACGAATTAACCACTAAAGAACAAGTAAAATTATTAAAAGAAGCTTTAACTAAATTAACAAAAGCTTTAGGTATTAAAGTTGGTGTTGCTAAAAACATAGCGCCAAGAGCAGATCCTAAAAAATCAAGAACACGTCAATTAGCTTTAACTAATTACAAAAAATTACTTGACCGAGGAGAGGTTTCTAAAAAACGTTTAGCAGAAATTAAAAAAGCTATTGAGTCTGATGAGTTAATAGATTTAAGTGAGTTTAATAAACAATTTGGCAAACTTCCATCTTCTAACGAAAGCACAAGAAATCAAGATAAAGCAAGAACAACTAAAGATATTGAAGCCTTGATGTTAAAGAATATCAAAAACTTATCTGTTATTGATACGGTTAAAGCTAAGATGATAGAAGGTATTATGAATGTTATAAGCGCAAACCCAAAACTTATTGGCGCTATTAATGAAGTAATGTATCAAGTCAACCAAAGTAGCAGTATATTTAGAATACTAGCTCCTTTAGTAGGTATGATAAAACAAAATGGATATAATCAAAAAATGACTGTTGGAGAACATGCTTTAGCTTACAACAGTTTTGTTCAATTAATGCAAATTGCTAGCTTAGGAGATGCTAATTTTAGAAAAGGATTTTCAAAATGGATTGTTAAAAACTATGTGCAGTATCAAGTTACTGAAAATTCTAATGGAAGCAAATCAGGATCTGGCGTTGCTATACAAGAGCAAACTTATTTTGATGAAAACGGCAACGTTGTTTGGAAAGCTAAAGATCGTATATTACCTGAGTTATTATCTCAAATAATAGAAGTTGCAGAAGGTAAAAGAAAATGGGAAGATGTAGGAACTAGTAAAGTTAGATATTTTAATGAGTTTGGGTATTACAATCCGTTTACATTCATGGTTTCAGATGGCAAAGGTCAAATAACATCTATTAATAATGTTAGCGGCGCTAAACTTACAGCTAAGCAAAAAGCTCAAATAACATACAAAGGTGAATTTAACGATGCGGAAGGTAATTCTTATTATCCTAATGTAGAAGCAGCGGCAGCGTATGTTGTAGGTCAAGTTGAATTAAAAAACCTTACGGTAACCGAAGGTCAAGCTATATTTGATGCGTTTTTTGCCTCAGAAGTAGCTATGGACAAGCAACTTGTCACTGGAATACAACCAATAATGGAGCAGTTTGTTCAAAAAATATGTGCATCTCCTTGTAAAGTTCCTAATACTACTAAGCAAGTTAAAAAAATAATGCAAGATTCTTTAGACGCGAAGGTAAATGCTGAAAAAACTAATAAACCTAATAAAGGAATAAGTGTATTTGATTTTGATGACACTTTAGCACAAACAAAAAGTAAAGTTATAGTTAGCATGCCTGATGGATCTATTAATAAAATAAGCGCTAGTGAGTTTGCTGTACAATCTGGTTCTTTAGAACAACAAGGTGCGTTATTTAATTTTGATGAATTTAGTAAAGTGGTTGATGGTAAAAAAGGACCATTAGCTGATCTTGCTTTAAAACGTCAAAACAAATTTGGTAGTGGAGATATATTTGTATTAACAGCTAGACCACAAGCAGCTGCTCAAGGTATTAAAACATTTTTAAACGGTATTGGCTTAAACATACCATTAAAAAACATAACAGGTTTAGAAAACGGATCACCACAAGCTAAAGCTTCATGGATTCTGTCTAAAGCTGGTGAAGGTTATAATGATTTTTACTTTGCTGACGATGCTATTAAAAATGTTAAAGCTGTTAAAGAAATACTAGATCAAATAGATGTTAAATCTAAAGTTCAACAAGCTATAGTAAACAAAAGCGAAAGACTAAACACAGAGTTTAATAGACAAATTGAACAAGTTACAGGTAAAGAAGCGTTTAAAGAGTATTCAACTACTCGAGCTAAATTAGAAGGAGCTAAAAAAGACAAAGGAATATTAAAGTTCATTACAAATCAATTAACTATAACACCTTCAGCTGAAGATTTTATGGGATTAATGTATGATCTTATGGGTAAAGGTGCTGAAGGAAACAGACACGCTCAATTTGTTTTAGATAACTTAATGAAACCTTTTAATAAAGCTGAACAAGAAGTATTGTCAGCTAAAGTTAGTGTCGCAAACGACTTTGCTGCACTAAGAGACAAATTCCCGTCTTTGAAATCTAAAAACTTTAGCAATCCTTTGATGGAATCTATTGGTATTGGGCCATATACTAAATCACACGCTGTAAGAGTATACATATGGAACAAGCAAGGTATGGACATTCCAGGTCTTTCTAAAAGAGATCAAAACGCTTTAGTAAAAGCTGTAGAATCAGACCCTGAATTAACAGCGTTTGCTGACAATGTAATAGTTATACAAAAAGATGGTCAATATCCTAGCCCAGGAAATGGTTGGTCAGGTGGTAATATATCAACAGATATATTAAGTGGATTAGATAAAGGTTTTAGAACAAAAGCAATGACTGTTTTTAACGAAAATGTAAATATCATATTTTCACAAGAAAACATGAACAAACTAGAAGCTTTATTTGGTACTAAATGGACAGAGGCTTTGAAAGATAGTTTACGCAGAATGAAAGCTGGTAGTAATAGACCAGTATATCAAGGTGGAGGGTCAAGAGTTGTAAATAATTTACTTGATTGGTTGAATGGATCTGTTGGAGCTATAATGTTCTTAAATATGAGATCTGGTTTACTGCAGTTAATATCTAATGTCAATTTTGTAAACTGGGGTGATAATAATATGTATGCAGCTGCTAAAGCATTTGCTAACCAACCACAGTACTGGAAAGATGTAGTCTATTTAATGAATTCTGATTATTTAGTAAACAGACGTGATGGGTTAAAAATAAACGTTAATGAAGCAGAGCTTGCTAATGCCGCTAAAAAAGGTGGTATGAAAGGAGCTTTAGCTTACATGTTAGACAAAGGTTTTGTTATTACTAGAATAATGGATACGTTAGCTATAGCATCAGGTGGCGCAACTTTTTATAGAAACAGAACAAATGCTTTGTTAAAAAGACAAAACCCTGATACAGGTAAAACATATACTTTAGCAGAAGCAGAAGCAAAAGCTTTTGATGATTTTTATGCTGTTGCTGAAGAAAGCCAACAATCTAGTAACCCAAGTAAAATATCACAACAACAAGCTAGTTTAGCTGGTCGTGTTATATTGTCTTTTCAAAATGTTACGATGCAGTATAATAGAAAAATGAAAAAAGCTATTAGAAACTTGTACAATAGAAGAAAAAACCCAGGACAAACACAAAGAGAAAGTGATTTAGGTAATTTATCACAAGTTATATATTACAGTACTGTGCAAAATATTGTGTTTCACAGCTTGCAACAAGCTTTATTTGCTGGATTATTTAAAGGTGAAGAAGAAGACGACGAAGAAAGAGATAAAACAGCTGGTATAGCAAACGGTATGTTAGATTCAATATTATTTGGTTTAGGTTTTGGTGGTGCTGCAATTTCTACTGTTAAAAATGTTATATTAGAACTTGCTAAACAAGGTGAAAAGAAAGCACCTAAATATGAAAATGCTGTATGGGGTGTGTTAGATTTTTCACCAGTATTAGATTCTAAAGTTAGAAAATTAAAATCAGCTTTTAAATCTTTTTCTTGGAACATGAAAGAAATGAAAAGAAGAGGTTGGAGTTTAGAAAATCCAGCTTATTTAGCAGTGTCACAAATTATAGCCGCGTTTACTAACGTGCCATTAGATAGAGTTATGAGAAAATATCAAAACTTATCTACAGCTATAGACGAAGAAACTAAAACATGGCAAAGAATTGCTTTAGCGATGGGTTGGGATACTTGGAGTTTAGGTTTACCTTATTGGGGATTACAAAGCACAATAAAAAAAGAAGAAGAAGAGGACGCTAAAATAAAAGCAGACTTTAAAGCAGATATCAGAAAATTAAAAGCTGATGGTTACAAAAAAACAATGACACCGGAAAAATACGATGATGTTATTGAAATGAAAAGTCCTTACGGAACAGTAATGTATTATTATAAATTAAAAAAATAAATATGGTAAAAATTAAAAAACTTTGGAACTCATTAATGTACAAATTAATGTTTAAGAATTATGAATGCGAATGTGAAAACAAAAAATAAAATGGGAGGAATAAAAATACCAAACTTTTACGCGTCACCTTTAAATAAAAACGGCATAACAGTTGGGGAAAACACTGGCAGAGTACAAAAAGATAAAAAAGGAGAGTATGTTTTACGTACTTTTGAAAGTGTTGGTGGACAAAAAGGTGATACCATTAGACCTGCTAATAATAAAACGTTTAAGCCAGCTGTTATAGGAAAATCTTTAGGTTCTAAAGATGGTTATTTAATAGGTGGTGATTATAATGTTCAAAAAACAGGAGATAAAAACTATAACATAAGTCCGACAAATAGAAATAAATTTGGCGGAACACCTGATAACACCGACAAGCAAGCAGCTCGCGAAAAAGCTACTGAAGAACTTTACGCAGAAGGTAAAATAACTGAGACTGACGATAAAGCTATGAGATTAATTAAAAAAAGAGTTAAGAAAAACGCAAAAAAACTTTCTAAATAATGGAAGAGTTATCAGACAAGTCACAGGTAAAACTTGACATAAAAACATTAATAGGTATAATAGCAGGTATT
>JGI20152J14361_10000926_pt1 | contig 20002 bp, 13 predicted proteins | sample COG_02_FD_14361 | JGI IMG/M metagenome (IMG submission 14361)
CGGGGCTGCCCTTGGCCCACCTCACGCCCGTAGTAGTTGATGAGACAGGTGTTGGGCAATGCCGACTTTTCATTGTCATTGTCATTATCAGTGTCATTGTCAGTGTTAGTGTCAGTGTCACTGACATGGTGATGGGAAGCGGCAAGCACTTCTGCCAATCGGTCCAGGATGTTCTGCATGACAGCGGGAAAGGGTTCGCCTCGCAGGCAGCGGTCGTTCAAGTGTTCCGGTTCGGCGTAGTAGCCCAAGCAGGCAAACTGCCAGGCGCCCAACCAATACACAGGCCGAGTTAGGCGGCGACCGTGTTTAGCGCTGCGCTGCTTGCTAACACCATGAAATCGTTGTTCCCAAAGGGGGCGTAAAGCGCCGAAGTAGTCGATCAATTGCTCCGCTTCTTCGATGGAAATGAATTGCGGCAGATAGGAAAAGCCGCTCTGCAATATGGCTTGTCTGCCGTCCTGCACGTCAAACATTGTCGTGCCACTCCAGAGTCTGTCTGGCAAATTCCAGACTGCTATTGGCGATTGTCAGCAAATGCTCTTGTCTGCTCCACGGGGACTTCTGACGCGTTTCGAATCGATGATTTGCCTCTTCAATCCATCGCAATTGCACGCAGTCTGGCAGGCACTGGTAGGCGTTTTTTTCTTGCTGGGTTCCGTGGGGATCTCGAGCGCCTTGAACGATGAGCGTTGGTATGTCGTGGCCGACAAAAAGGTTAGTCTCCTGAAGTGCTTGGGGCTGGCCCGGCGGATGAAAGGGAAAGCCCAGGCAAAGCAATGCCGCGGGTCTTACGCGTGCAGCCACACGCAAGGCAATGCGCGCCCCCAGGGAGAAGCCCCCAATGATTAGTTTGCTTTGTTCGCACTGATCGATGGCTGCTTCCATCTCGCGCATAAGCACGGCATCGTCTTCGCCTATCGTCAATTTCAGCGTTAGGACTGAGAGGCCGCCAGCTTCCAACAGCGGCCGAAGGTCCATTAACAGCGGGTCGTCAAAAGCACCCTTGCGCGATAGCGGAAATCCCAAAAGCATTGTCGGCATAACAGGGTGGCCGGAGGGTGGATTACGACACGGCATAGTAGGGGTCGTAGTCTGGTTCGTGGGTAAAACACATCCGCTGCGGCTGCGTGGTCCACAACAGTCTTGGTGTCAAGGCGTCGGTGTCCGGCTGCGGTATGTGGCTTAGAGTTTTTGCGCTAGACATCATCGCGGCAGGGTACCACAGCCAGCATTGGTAAGTCAGCGGCGTTTGGGTCAGGATTCCAGCTTGGATACATTAAAATGGTGCAACGCCTACCGATTCTCAATCTTGGGGGTAAATGGCTGTTCAGGACAGGGTAGCGATCGATTGTGCAAAAAAGCGAATGGCGAAGACTATCCCGGCCCTTTGGTAGCCGCTTAAAATTCAAGCAAAGTAAATGCTCGCTTTAGCTTAGAAGTTGAATCNAANNCCTACCGTTACGGTGCGGTCTTTGTTNGGGCGGGCNCCATAGGGCTGACGGCCGAGNATNTCTTCCTCGCTAGTNAGNTTTTCNACTCGGGCATAGACATTCAACGCACGATTNAACTGGTANTTNGCTGNGATATCGACCGTAAACGTGTCATCGGTTTTCTCGAAGGCGCCGCAAGACGCTCGCACACAGACCTCGTCNACATAGTTGCCGCTAACATAGGCNGCCCAATTGTTCTTCTCAAAACCNACAGAGACAAGAAACTGNTTTTCGGGCAGGTAGGGTAATGGGTCGCCCTTGCTAACGGAACCAAAGAAATCCGTATCGGCAATGTCGCTGTCGAATTCGCCATTGATCAAGGTGTAGCTTAGGGATACCGGAATTTTGTAGCTGCCACCTCGTGCCAGGTTCGCACGGACTAATAATTCCAGGCCCGCGACCGTTGCGGCGTCGCCGTTGAAGGCGTCGCCAATCGTGCAGTCGGACCCGGATGACGAAGTACATTCACCCAATATGTTGTCGTAGTCGCTCATGAAGCCGATGAGTTCGGTGGACAGGGAGTCGTTCTGGTAGCGGAAGCCTAGCTCATAGTTAATGGCTGTCTCTTCATTGACGTTGGGCGAGTTGCTGGGCGCTGTAAAGCCCTTGTGCGCCCCGCCTAGCACTGACAAAGAGTCATTCACCTGGTAGAGAATGCCCAGCCCAGGGAGGAAGACCTGGGTGTCGTTCTGGCGCGCGTCGCGAAAAGTTCTTAGCGCCCCGCCGGCAAAGCGTGTGCGCTTCTGTTTGATATTTTCATAACGCAGGCCGGGTGATAGTGTCCAGTCGCCTAGCTGGATATTGTCATGAATATGGATAGCCAACGCTCGGGCTTCCTGAACTCGATTGCCGGCATTGCCTAGAATGCCAAAATCATCGAGAGCGAGTGCGCCATTGCTTTGACTATAGTTGCTGTTGCGCTCCAATCGGTCTTCCTCGTCTTCGTGCAGGCGAATGCCGAATTCCAGATCGTGTGCACTATTGCCTATCATACCGTTCCAGTTAAGACCGACTTGGACGCCGCGCGAAAAGTATTCGCGATTATTCGAGCGCAGCTGGATACTGCCGGAAGCAGTGTCGCTGCTTCCGTCCAGTATGGATTGAAGTTGATCTGGGTTAAGGCCGCCTAGGGTCGTGCCGTTATTAATAGCTTGAATTACATCAGCCCAGCTGGTTCGGTCGAAGTCTTCGGCGTTGCTGCTGCCATCGAAATCAATACCCTCAGTCTTGAGCCAGTCACGTTGATGCTCGTTGTTATAGGCAGTGACAGACACATCGAGAGAGTCGCTGATATAGTAGCTGTAGCGGAGAATCTGTTGCTCGTGCTCGGTTTTGATATTGTCCCGCGCGGAGAGACCGTAGCGCCGAAATGCATTATTGTCGAAGTCTCGGTCGGTGAGGCCGAGGTAGCTCTGATTCGAACTCTGCTCTGTAGACTGCAGCTTCAATTCGATCCCATGTGCGGAGTTGCTCGGTGCGTAGCTAAGCTTGATTGTGTAATCCTCTACATCGAGACCCGTGTTATTATTGCTTCGGTCGATGTCTTGAAAGCCATCGGACAGCCACTGGTGTGTCTCCAACAGATAGCCTAAACCTGATTCGCTTCTGCCGCCATAGGTAGCATGAACGCGGTAGGTAGAATCCTCGCCGGTCTCAGTGATGATATTGCCCGACATCTCTGTGGGGATCGGTGTAGACACCATGTTGAGGGCGCCGCCAATAGTGTAGGGTCCTTGGGTAATCGCAGCGGGCCCCTTAACGACTTCGATCGCGCTCAGTCTGCCCACGGTTGGAAAATAATAGGCCGAAGGCGCGGAGTAGGGCGCGGGTGCGATAAGCACATTGTCTTCTAACAGTGTGATGCGACCGCTGCGTTCCGTCGCCACGCCACGGATGCCGATGTTCGGTCTAAGCCCATAGCCGTCTTCAATTTGAATGGAGACACCTGGCACTTCACGCGCGATGCGCTGGATGTCGCTGTAGGCAAACTGTGCCAGTTTGTCTGAGCCGATATAGTGGGCAGAACCGGCGAGTCGCAGTGCCTGCTCGCGGCTGCCGATGATGGTGACTTCCTCGATGCTGTTGTCTCGTTCCTGCCCATACACTAACGAGGTGCTTAACGCTGAGATCGCCAGAGTAAGTAGTAATGTAGCGTGCTTCATTGAGCTATCCTGGATACTGCCAGTTCTTAGTGAAACGAATCTTATTCTAAACGATAATCATTATCAATTGCATTTAATACCCGTCCGAACTTTTTCTTGATTGGGGGGCTGTGGGGCAGCGCTACCCTAAAGGTGGGGTCTAACTCGCTCAAGTGATAGATTTTGCTGGGGCTGCGCCAGTAAACAGATTAGCTTTAGGTTTTGGGCGAGCCCGTTGAGGGATGCTGCGTTAGATAGAATGTGGAATGGGGTCGGCGTAAAAACTGAGTTTGCTCCGGCCCCATTACTGTTATGGCTGAAGGATTATCGAGTTAACGATTGCGGAGCTCTTTTCGAAGAATTTTGCCAGCGGCGCTTTTAGGTATGGCGTCGATCAGCTCGAGCACACGGATCTGCTTGTAACTCACCAGATTTTCACTGACCAGTGCCTGGATTTCTTCCAGGGTGACTTCATTGTCGGGTGTCACCACGACAAACGCTTTGGGCACTTCGCCCGCTTCCTCATCGGCAATGCCGATGACCGCAACATCGAGAATTTTCGGGTGCGTGATAAGTAGTGCTTCCAGCTCTGCTGGAGCGACCTGGAAACCCTTGAACTTGATGAGCTCTTTCATGCGGTCGACGATACTCATGTGGCCGTGTTCATCGATAACGGCAATGTCACCGGTATGCAGCCAGCCGTCAGCATCAATGGTTTCCGCGGTGGCTTTGGGATTATTCAAATACCCTGTCATGACCTGTGGGCCACGCACCCAGAGCTCGCCGCGGCCGCCAACGGGCTGATCTTCTCCCGTGTCCGGGTCGACAATGCGGCTTTCGGTGTTGGAGATGGTCACACCACTGGTGCCGGGGCGATAGTCGCCCTCAACTGTCGAGTGACTCACGGGGCTGAGCTCGGTCATGCCAAAGCCTTGGACCACCTCGCAACCGAGTCGTGCAGCGGCCTTGGCGGCGAGTTCTGCACCCAGCGGGGCTGCGCCAGAAAACACCTGTTTGACAGATGACAGATCGTACTGGTCGACAATGGGCGCGCTCGCCAAACCAATGATGATGGGTGGGACAGCAAAGAAGCGGGTGATCTTCAGCGCTTGTACCGCCTGTAATGCTTCCACCATATCGAACCGGGGCATGGTGATGGTTGCCACGCCGTTGCTGATCAGGCCGTTCATCAAGACCTGCATGCCGTAAATATGGAAGAACGGCAGGGCTGCCAGCGCCACCTCGTTTTCCTGATAGCGAATCGCATGGATGCATTGTTCGATGTTCGCCACCAGATTGCGATGCGACAGCATGACGCCTTTAGGTAAGCCCGTGGTTCCAGACGAGTAGGGCAATACCACGGTGTGCGTGGCTGCATCGACGGGGACCTGCTCGATGGGATCACCAAAAACCTCGCGCATGGCGGTCGTGCCGGGCACAGCATCACCGATAATAATAACCTCAGTCACAGCTGTGCCTTCGATGGCCTGCAAGGCGGTTGCCGCGAACATGGGCACCGTAAACAGCATGGTCGCACCGGCATCTTTAAGCTGGTGCATGACCTCTTGCGGACCATAGGTGGGGTTGATGGTGGTGACAGCAGCGCCGGCGACGGCAACACCGTGGAATACCACAGCGTATTCCGGCAGATTGGGTGCCATAAGACCAACCACCTTGCCCGGGGCGATGCCGCGCGCAGCCAGACCACCTGCTAAGGCGTGAATGGCGTTGCTAAGCTCCGCGAAAGTGTAGCTGCTGGTGCCCGCGGCATCCCGAATCGCAACCAAGTCAGCCAGCGCCTCGGCCTTGCGTAATACATGCGCGGTAATCGTGACAGACGGGATGTCTACATCGGGCAGCGGGCTGGAATGAATAATCATAGGCATAATGCACCTTCAGTTTTTAGACGCGTGATTCAATCGACTCGTGAGTATATGAAAGATCGAGACACCCATCAATTAGAGATCGGAACACCNCGCCCGGAATACTTGTGTATGGGAGAGAATCAGACTGCCTGTCTGCTAGCGTACCGTATAAGGTCGATGCCACGCTCCCTAATCAAGGTCATTCAAAAGATTAGACGCCGCCTCAATATCGGCCTCGTCCCTGAAGCTGAAGATTGTCGCAGTCAGGTTGAAGCATTGCGTCATTGACTCTGGCGCTTGGTTCTGGAACTAGGCTCTGGCGCTTGGTTCTGGTGCTTGGCTCTGCCCCCTGAATTTGGTGACAACCATAGCCCTTGGCGCTATATCCCACTAGACTGTGGGCCTTTGTGCCGACAGACTTGATGCTGACAGGCAAGCGCGCGAAGTGGAATATTGACAGTCAAAGCCAACAATACTGGTCACAGACCATAGAGACATTCATATATGACAACAGCAACCTCATCCACAGAAGCTGGTGTGCAGACTAACGTCACGGGCTATGGTACCAAACGGTACCGAACCTATGTGCTCTCCGCACTAACGATTATTTATATTATGAATTTCGTTGACCGCGGTCTGCTCGCCGTCGTTGGTCCGGATCTTATACCGGAGCTCGGCATTTCCGACACCCAATTCGGCCTGCTTACCGGTTTCGGTTTTGCCCTTCTCTATACCATTGTGGGTATTCCTCTGGCTCGCTATGCCGATGGGGCTCACCGCGTGTGGATTATGACTGTCTGTGTTGCCCTGTGGTCCTTAATGACGGCGCTCTGTGGGCTGGCAACCGAGATCACCATTGGCTCTATCACCATCGGCGCGTTCTGGATTTTGCTGATGTGTCGTGTCGGCGTCGGTATTGGCGAGGCGGGCTGTACACCACCGGCCAACTCTTTGATCGCTGACTATTTCGCGCCGCGCGATAGGTCTCAGGCGCTGGGCGTCTACGCCATGGGCGTAACACTTGGCACGATGTTCGCCAATCTTATCGGTGGTTGGGTGACTGATACGTACGACTGGCGAACCGCTTTTTTTGTAGTCGGCCTGCCAGGCCTGATGATTGCCGTCATTTTCAAATTAACGGTCAAAGAGCCGCCGCGTGGTTACACAGATCCAGTTGCAAAGGGCTCCAAGGAAAAAGTCGAGCTGCGCGAAGCAATCCGTGAGCTAACGACCAAGCCGGCTTTCTGGTTAATGACAGCTGGCGCTACCGTGGCGGCTTTCTGTGGTTACGGAATTTCCTCGTTTCAGTCAATCTTTCTGGTTCGAGCTCACGAAATTTCCACCGGTGAGGCCGCCATGTGGATCAACGCGCCAGTGTCATTGTCATCCGCTATCGGTACCTTCGCCACAGGCTGGCTAGCAACAAAGCTTTACAAAAAACACCCGGGTGCCATCGCGTGGGTGCCAGGCATAGGTTTGGCGTTGTCGATCCCATTCTATATTGTTGCTTTCACCACACAGAGTCTGCTACTTGCTGCCGCCTGTCTGATGATCGGCGGTTTCGTGAAGTACGGCTACCTCGCCGCCCAGTACACTATTGGCCAGGGTGTTGTGAGCATGCGTGTGCGAGCAATGGCCACCGCTGTATTACTGTTTGTCGTCAATCTCATCGGCTACGGATTTGGGCCCTTGTTCATCGGCGCAATTTCGGACATATTCTTTGTCAGTGGCATCGCTGAGTTTGGCGTGGCAACGGAGGAACTGGCGCGAAATCAATGTCATCCAGCCGCCATAGCCGGGTTGAGCGACAGTCTGCAAAATGTCTGTGGTGCGGTTTACTCGCAGAGTCTGCAGTCGGCGATGGTCATTATGGCGGCCTTGTACGGTGCCAGTTCGCTGTTCTTCCTGCTGACCTGGCGTCGACTTGATAAGGATATGGTAGACAGAAACTAACCCCTGTTCCTCGCATGCCAACCGGGCTAGTCGGGGACGCCTAGTCGGGGACGCCTAGTCGGGGACGCCTAGTCTGATCGGAATTCCCGGATGGGTTTCCAGAACCACCAGATCATGGCAGTTGCCGTAATCGATATCACGCCACCCAATAACATCGTGTTGTTAGCGCCAATGGCGCCGGCCCAGGCACCTACCCAGATGGTGCCAATATTGTTGGCGGTTTGAGCGGCCAGAATCATCAGGGCGTAAGCACGCCCGCGCATATGATCCGGTGTGGTGAGCATCACGGTTGTTGCCCTGACCGCGACTGTGACGGCGTCTGCTGCGCCCAGCAAACCTATCATCAACAAACCCATCCAGAGTGAGTTGGCGAGACCAAAGCCGAACAAAATGAATCCGTAGGCNAAGGAAGCGTAGAGCACCAGCATGCCCTTGGCTTTGTAAGTCACAAACAGCAGAGCAACNAATGACCCTAGTATAGCCCCGGCTGAATTGGCGGCGCCCAGCATGCCTGTGGCGCTAGCGCCTCCGGCAAATAGACCGAGGGCCAATACGGGCAAAATTTCTCGGTAGAAGGATGCTGTCGTAATACCAATGTCTAGCAGAAAAAGCCCTGGCAAGATCGGGTGTTTTGAGACGTAGCTGAAACCAGCTTTGGTTTGCTGAATTTGTGAAGGCTTCACCTCGCTGTGATCATGCCCCGCTGCTATGCCCTCGGCTTTGACGAAAAGGGGGAGCATTGCGGCGACACTGCCGATGATTGCCGCAGTCAGGAAAACCTCGGTTGAACCGAAGTTGACCGCGACAAATGCAAACAGTAGCGGACCGGCGATCGCGGCGGCATTGGATGATGCAGTATCAGTTGAGACCGCCAGCATCAAATCAAATTTTGGGACAACGATAGGCACAATGGCCGCCCGAGCCGGGCTCGCGAGCATGTGGGTGCCAGCCATAACCGCGATGCCAAGATAGACAAAAAGTGGGGTGAGGGCGTCTTGATATTCCAGCACACCAAGCACCGTCATTACCAGTGTGGTTGTGCCGTAGGCATACGCCATGAGTTTTTTGCGATCCATACGATCAGCAAGATTCCCGGCCCACAACGTCACTGGAATCTGAACGACGAGCTGAACCACGCCGATTAACCCGACCAGGTATGCAGACCCGGTTTCATCTAACAACCATTGGGCTGTGCCGAGGATACGCATCCAACTGAGGATCGACCCCATAATGAGGATGACCCATAGAGCTCGATAATCCGCATAAAGGAATGCGCCCCAGGGTTTAGATTTTGCGGTGCTCAATGAGGTTGCCTGGTTTACTAGCGAAGGCGAATGCTACCACTTGATCGGTATCAAGAGGTAGTTGTGCGCTTTAGATAGAGGGCCACGATAGGGGGGCGCTTGGTCCTGGCACTTGGTCCCGAGCCCCCGGTTTGTCTCGGGTGTTATGGCTTTCGGAATTTCAAAGTCCAGCGATCAGTGTTGCCGGAAACACTGCGGCGACCCACCTCATAGATCAGCGCATCATCAAGTTTGTGGTGCAGAGTTGAAAAATCTACGAACTCGAACCCAGCAGCTTGAATTTCCTTAATCGCCAATACGGGGTCAAAACGGCGGCGGTTTTCACTATTGGGTGCTTCCATATGTCGAGCGGTATGATCAACGACTGCGTAAATGCCACCCTTCTTCAGGGCATCGAATGCGAGTTCATTCATCGCGGCCCGGCCTTCCTCGCCAAAATTATGATAATTGCGAAAGGTCACAACCATGTCCGCGCGCTTGACGCCAAGACCTTTTTTCGGTGAATCCAGGCTGTAATTGCGTGAACCCTCTTCTCGATACAGGCGACCATCTTCGGCGACGATATTCATCTTTTCAAAGCCAGGCTTGTCACTGAGTTGCTCTTTTACACGAGTGGTACTAAGGGCCGCGTAATACTTTCCCTTCTCCGCCAGGGTGGGAGCGAGTAGTTTTGTGTACCAACCGCCACCCGGCACCAGTTCAACGACGGTCATATCATCACGCAGACCAAAGAAGGCCAAAGTTTCAATAGGTTTTCGATTCTTGTCCCGGAAAATTTCCGCTTCGGTGCGAATATCACTCTTTAGAGCAGCTTCAAGTTTGGCTTTGGTCGCAGCGAACTTATCGCCATGATTATCAGCGTGACTCATAGAGGTGAAGGGGAGTAGCGCGAGTAGTATTGTGATTGACACTTGCTTCATCAGTGATGTCTTATGTTGATTAGTGAGGTATAGATTGTCGCTATTCTTTACGTGCTTTTTTGCTACTTGGTTCTCAGGATTCGCCCACAAAAAACAAAAAATGGGAGCTGATCACTTTGAGCTTCTTTTTTGAGCTAAGGAACAATCCCGGAGAGTAGGGGGTGTTGTTGATCCGCTGCCAATTTCCCCGCTGCCAGTTCCCCCGCGTAGGCGACTCCGTTTCTGATTTGACCTTGCCGGCATATTTACTGTATAGATGCGCAGTCTACCAAACCAAATTCTGTTGATATGAATCCACAGCACTTAGATGAACCTTCCCTCCTGCGCACCGGTGGTGTCTGGAACTGGCTTAAGTCTATCTCGGATGAAGCCTACATAGCCCTGAACGATGCCTGCCGGCCACTGCAGTTGCCTCGTGGTGAGATGCTTTATCACCGGGGTGATGAGGTCACGTCTATCTATCAAATTATTTCCGGGCGAGTGCAGTTCAGCGTTTTTTCCTCAAAGGGTAAGGAAATTCGCTATGTCCACATGGTACCGGGCGACTGCTTTGGCGAGCTAAGCATTTTTGGCGGCAGGCCAGCGCATCACGATGCAGAAGCAGAGGTTGATACCGTCATGCTGAAGATCAGCGCGCAGGACTTTCATCGGCTGCGAAAGGTTTTTCCGGAAATCAACGAAGCCCTACTGCTGTTTCTGGCAAGACGGGTGAGAACTGTCTACGACACACTCGATGATGCCTATCTGCTGGATATGCCGCACCGGCTGGGTCGGCGGTTGTGGGTACTTTACCGGGCCAGTTTGCGCGAGGAAATTTCCAGCAAGATCACGATATCCCATGAAGACCTGGCTATGATGATCGGCAGTTCCCGGCAGAGTGTCACGGGTATTCTCAAAGGCTGGGAGCGAGAAGGTTGGCTGGTGCAAACCTATGGTCACATCGAACTGCTGCTCCCAGAGATGCTCTTGGCATTTATCAGCGAATAGAATGTCGGCCAGCCGACAGACCGCAGATGCCTGCCGCAAGCACAATGCTTCGATTAGCCAGGGATATTGAAAACCTATTTCCCTGAATAGGAGAAATGAACCATGGTTGCTGAATATTTTTCGAATGATTACTTTCAGGCTCGCGCGAAGTTCCTGGACGCAGCCAGTGCTGCTGGTGGCGTTGTCGAATCCCATCTTAATCCAAATGGCGCAGGCCCCGACGGCGAAGCTATCTATACTGATGTAGCCGTTTTCGGTGATCCAACCCTGCCGAAAGTTGTCATGATCATCTCGGCTACCCATGGCAATGAGGGTTTTTGTGGTTCTGGCTGTCAGGTTGCCTATCTGCAAGAAGGCTGGGTAGACAAACGTGCGCCAGATACCTGCGTGGTGATGGTGCATGCACTTAATTGTTACGGTTTTGCCAATATCAGGCGAGTCACGGAAGACAACGCTGACCTCAACAGAAATTTTGTCGATCACACCAAAGCCTATCCTGATAACAAAGGTTATCGGGATATCCATCATTTGCTTGTGCCACAAGACTGGACGACAGAAACACTGAAACAAGCCAACCGGGGGCTGGCGATTTATCGCAGTGAGCACAGCCCGGAAGCACTCCAGAGGGCGATCTCTGGCGGCCAGTATTCTCATCCACAAGGGGTTTTCTTCGGTGGTAACAAACCTTGCTGGTCAAATACGCTGCTCCGAACGCTGGTCAATCAATATTGTCTGGACAAGGCCCATGTCGCCCTGATCGACTTTCATACCGGCTTGGGACCCGCGGGTTATGGTGAACTGATTCTCAATGGTGATTTCGGTGACTCCTATGAGCGTGCCCAGCAGTGGTATAACCATGAGGTCACCAGTTTTCAGGACGGCTCTTCAACTTCCGCAGAGCTGACAGGCATGATCTGTTATGCGTTCCTGGATGCTATACCTGCCGACAGGTTGACGGGTATAGCAGTTGAATATGGGACTGTTGAGGGTAAGGAAGTCATTTACGCCATGCGATTTGATAACTGGATAAGTCAGTTTGAAAAGCCCGGGACTGCCCGCTGGCACGAAGGTAAAAAAGCCATGCGGGATGCCCTTTACTGTGACAATGACGAATGGAAAGGCAAGGTGTGGGCGCGTGCACAGTGGGTATTGACGCATACCTATCAGGGTTTGGGTAGTATCAATTAACGTCTCACAAGCACTCGACCACCAATCCTGAGCCAAGCACAAGGCTGACCGCGCGCACCGCCTATATCAATTGGCAGATTGTTGATGACTGCCATTCGGCTATTGATAAAACCAACCGCTGATTTGGCCGGCATGCCAGCAAAACCCGGAGGTGTTGCTGCCAGCATTAACTGACCGTTTTCTTCAGTCAGATCAACAGTCACGGCGGCGTTACCAAATCGACCCGTAAACAGTTCGGGCTTTATTTTGAAATCTTTTACCGGTCTTGGTGGCATGAACATCTTGANTTTCATTGAATCGAAAACAGCGGCCATAACCTCGCGGCTGAAATTTGGCCCATGTCCACCATTGCTCAGGCAGACAACGGCAATGTCTTTTTCGCTGCAGATAATCAGGTCAGAGGACTGGCCAACAGTCCCACCGGGGTGACCAAAAACCTTCACATCACCCCATTTTGCCAGGCGCCAGGGCATCCCAACCTGCCAGGGCCAGTCCTTATCATTGCTGCGTACCTGCGGTTTCTGCATTTCACGCACTGATTTTGCCGTGAGGATTCGCTGGCCGTTTAAGCCCACACCGTTATTCTTATGCACAGCGGCATACTTCAGCAGATCAGACGCGGTCATTGCCGGAGTAGAGCCAGCAGCTTTTTGGCCGATCGAGAGATAGGCAACTTTTGGCACCATAAGACGACCGGCACGTTGAGGATCTGGCAGATGTCCAACAGCCACTCGAAAACGCAGGTTATCTTCCAGGCGACTGAGTGCGTGGTGCATTTCAAGCGGTGCAAATATTCTCTTGTCGAGGGACGTATCAAACGACCGCTGATCGAGCACTTCGATGACGCGGCCGAGAGCGCTGAAGCCGAGATTGTTATACGAATAGTTGGTACCAGGTTCAAACAGAAACGGCAGCGACACAGACTTGTCCAACAATTCTTCGATGGCCCTGTCGCCGGTATCAGTGCGTGGAAAAAAGTCGCCGTCGATACCGCTTTGGTGCGTCAACAACTGTCGCAGGGTGACCTTCCGCAGCCGCTTCATATCGGCATTTTTGAAATCTGGCAGGTGCTTTACAACTACATCGTCCAGTTCCAGGCGACCTTCATCACGCAACTGCATAATCATACTGGCGGTAAACGTTTTAGTGATCGAGCCGATCTGGAATACGGTGTCAGTAGTGGCTCTGACCCGCGTATTGCGATTGACAACACCTGTCGCAACCTGGCTGACAATTTCTTGGCCCTTAAGCACCGCAACACTCGCCCCCGGTACCCCGTGCGCCTTGGCGGCACGTTTTACAACCTCTTCAAGATTTATCGACATCTGGTTTCTCCGCTAAAGAAGACAAAAAGTGATTTATTCAGTGCTCAATCGCCTGACAAGCAGGCCAGCAAAAAAATGGAATCTGGCGTCATATTACAGGCCACCGGTGCTAATGTGACTATCGCAATAGTCCCGCGGGCTGGATGGCTCAATGAATCGCCTTATCCACGAATGGGTTTCAGGACTACAGGATATCCCGCTGCGGAACTGAAATGAAACAGAACTGCGGGGCTATAGCCAGGTTAAACATCAAAGTAGACAGCAAAAACTAATTACATACCTGAGGACCAAAGGGTCAGTGTATGCTCGACTGATTTTCGCCCGAAGTACACCAACGCAACACCCAGCACCAGCGCAAGCAGACAGGCCGCCGCACTGATGCTTATCAGTCCGCCAAGAACCTCAAAGCGCGCAAAGAACGCAAAGAACGCAAAGAACTCAACCACCTCTCGTCCAATACCGTAACCTCCGCCCCTCACTACCGAGACAAACGAATTTGGCGCTAACAATGGTCAAAAGGGTGCTTGATCAGAGTCTCCCCAATACTGAAATTGTCGTCTAGCTGACAGGCAGTAGGACATTTATCGGACTATTGTGCACCACTGCTAGGAAACTACTTAGCTTTGACATAATCGTTCCTGAGGAGATGAGCATGAAAATCACCGATGTAAAAACCTGGGCTGTCGCAACGCCACCGCCGAATAAAGGCGGCGCTTACTGGATATTCGTTAAGCTCACCACAGATAACGGCATTTGTGGATATGGGGAAGTTTACGGCGTGCCATTTGCCCCACGTTTAGTTTGCGCGATGGTTGAAGATGTTGCGGCACGGCATGTCATCGGCAGAAGCCCTCATGAAATCGAAAATATGTGGCGCATAATCTATTCAGACGGGTTTGTGCAACGACCGGATATCAGTACCGGCGGCGTCTTGTCTGGCCTCGAAATTGCCTGCTGGGATATTATGGGCAAAGCCATGAACCAGCCGGTTTACAACCTGTTGGGCGGAAAAGTGCATGAACGTCTGCGCTCCTATACGTATCTCTATCCCGAAGAACAACCGAATGCAGGCGTTGCCAAAGACTTCCACGGTGACATCAACCAAGCGCCAGCTCGACTGCAACAGTACATGGATATGGGCTTTACAGCCGTTGGCTATGACCCGGTCATGCCGATGGGATCTTTTGATCCTCGCCAACTGTCACTGGGAGAGCTTGAAAGAGCCGAGAAAATGACCCGGGAAATGCGCGAGGTCGCAGGCAGCAAATGTGACCTGATGATCAAGACCCATGGCAAAATGACAACGTCCAGCGCCATTCGGCTGGCACGGCGGTTGGAAAAATACGACCCGCTGTGGTTCGAAGAACCCGTACCGCCAGACAATCGCAAAGAAATGGCGCGCGTTGCCAGTTCCACCACAATCCCCATCTCCGGTGGTGAACGTTTGGTGAGCAGGTTCGAGTTTAACGATCTGCTGCAACAGCAGGCGGTACAGATATTACAACCCGCCCTTGGCCGCGTCGGCGGAATTTTTGAGGGCAAGAAAATTGCAGCCATGGCAGAGGCACACTATGCACAGTTTGCGCCTCATCTTTACGCAGGTCCGATCGAAGCTGCGGCCAATATTCAGTTGTCTGCCAGCTTACCCAACTTCCTGATTCTTGAAAGTATTGAGACTTTTGAGGGTTTTTCTAATCAATTGTTAACAAAACCTATCAGGTGGGAAGACGGTTACGTTGTAGTTCCGGACGAGCCAGGTTTAGGGTTCGAGCTGAACGAAGCATTTTGCGATGCGAACCCATATACCAGTGACACCGTCTTTCCACCCATGGCAAAAAGACCGCTGGGGTAGGTCAGTTTGCCAATGAGCCCTCGCTGTTTTTCGTGAGATCACCTCAAGCCTGACGATGCGGTTCATGGCGTGGCACTAAGATCTGCCAGTTCATTGAACCGCATTTTGAGGTTTGCGAGGCGAGAACATCGCCTCTCGCCGTCACCGATGAGCGTTGAGGTACAAGCCTCGGGGCCAACGCAGAATTGGCATGGCTCTTTGCGAACTGCAAAATGAAGCTTATAACCCGCAAATTGTCGCCCAGCCGACAGACATCACATACATTTCCCGCCAGTATGGCCATTCAAGACCAGAAATTCTGTCTGGCCTTTATATCATCGTTACCAAGGAGAAACACATGAACGGTGCTGAAAGCATGCTGGAAACGTTGGCGAACAACGGAGTTGAAGTTTGCTTCAGTAATCCTGGCACGTCTGAGATGCACATGGTTGCGGCGATGGGCAAGTCCAGTAGGATGCGCTCTATACTCTGTCTGTTTGAGGGTGTTTGCTCCGGCGCCGCCGACGGTTATGGCCGTATGACCGGCAAACCGGCCTCTACCCTGCTGCATCTGGGGCCCGGCTTATCGAATGCGTCAGCCAACCTGCATAACGCCCGCAAAGCTTACTCACCGGTGATTAACCTGATTGGTGATCACGCGACTTACCACAAAAAATACAATACGCCATTGAATTCTGATGTCGTCGGCCTTGCCGCGCCCGTCAGTCATTGGATCGAGACAGTGGCTGATGCCGCAACGCTACCGGCGGCGGCAGCGCGAGCAGTGCAGGCAGCCAATGTGCACCCGGGACAGATCGCAACACTGATTATTCCCGCTGACTGCGCATGGAATGATTCAACGGCGCCCCTCGAGGCCCAGGACATGCCAGAATCTCTCCGTGTGCCGGTCGCCAACATCAAACAAACCGCAGCGCTTTTGCGGAACGGCAAAACCACCATCATGCTGATGGGGAATACTGCGCTGACGGAAAAGTGTCTGGAACTGGCCGACCAGCTGAGCCAGGCCACCGGGGTCCGTTTGTATTGCGACACCTTCACCGCCCGCTTGCCGCGCGGCGCAGGTCGATGCAGCATCGAAAAGCTGGGCTATTTTGCTGAGCAGGCGACGGAGCAAATCAAGGATGCAGAGCAGCTTGTCATGGTAGGTACTACAGCACCGGTGGGTTTCTTTGCTTACCCAGGTAAGGTCAGCGAGTTTTATCCTGCGGACAGCGTCCTGCATACCTTGGCGGAGGTGCAGCATGATGCCGAACAGGCTTTAACTGACCTGGTGGCGGAACTTGATGCGGGTAAATTTGCGCCGCGCCGTATTAAGCTGCAAAAACCGCAACTGGCAACGGGTGAACTTAACCTGAAAGCTGTGGGCCAGGGGTTTGCGGCACTACTGCCCACCGACGCCATTGTCGTCGATGAGAGTGCCACCTCCGGCGCCTATACAAGCGCCTTAAGCGCCACGGCGGAACCGCATGATTGGCTGTCTCTGACCGGCGGCTCTATCGGCTATGGCTTGCCCCTGTCGATCGGCACGGCCGTTGCCTGCCCTGAGCGCAAGACCATTTGTCTGCAAGGTGATGGTGGCGCCATGTACACCAATCAAGCACTATGGACCATGGCCCGCGAGCAACTTAATGTCTGCGTTGTCATATTTGCCAACCGTAAGTACCAGATTCTGCAGATCGAACTGGCCAGGGTCGGCGCGCAATCCATGTCCCCCAGGACCCTCGACATGCTTGACCTCAGCAACCCCGATCTGGATTTCGTGAAAATGGCGGAGTCCATGGGTGTTAAAGCTACGCGAGCTACAACGGCGGATGAGTTTAATCAGCAGTTTGAAGCCGCAATGCAAACACCGGGCCCGCGACTCATTGAGGTTATGCTTGATTAAGCGATTCACAGCATATTGGATAATCAAGAACCGCATGGCCAGAACAGGAGATTACCATGAGTACAATTTCAGCCGCAGAATATAACCAAACCCAGCAGTCCTATGTTGACGATGGTATTAAGCGCGCAGCAACGCTGGCGAACCGCGGGCCGATTAAATTTGAGCAAGACGGCACACTGGCGCAAGAGATTTGTGATGCATACTGGCGTACCGGCTTTTATGTGTTTGAAAATCTGGTTGATGACGACGAGATTCGACTGCTGCAAGACAATGCACAAATGCTGCTTGACCGAGCGCCAACAGACAACGGCGCGATAACAGACAGGCATGGCAGGCCAGCATTTGGACAGGAGTTTGCAATACCTGTTTACTCGTTGATTCGGCCCTTGAGCGATCCATGGGGCGGCACAGACAAACTCAACGGCCGCCATCCAACCCAAATGACACAGCCTACCTTTGAAGGCCCAACATCAGAAAAAGTGGTATTTGCGATGACGGGTATGTGTCAGATAATGGATGCAGGCTTGCGCCTCTACGGACATCCAGCACTGCTGGCCATTGCCGCGTCCATCAATGGCGACGATTTTGTTCCTTATACAGAAGTAGTATTCGTCAAACAACCTGGTGTCGGTGGTTCTGTTTCATGGCATCAGGATGGCGTCACACACTGGAACTCGCCCGATTGGGATGAAGGTATTCATGGCTTCAATCTTCAGGTTCAGCTTTACGATACCTCAGCGCATAGCTGCCTTTGGGTGGTCCCCGGCAGTCACAAACAAGGTCGAATCGACATCAAAAAGCTGGTTGCCGAGACAGGCTCGGAACGTTTAGCAGAAGCAGTGCCTTTGTATGCCAAAGCCGGGGATGTGACGATAGTGAATCGACAAGCTCTGCATGGTTCCTTTGCCAACACGTCCAAAGATCAACGTGTCTCGCTGACCATCGGTTTTCACCGCAAAGCTTCTGTACTGGGCGCCTGCGGTTCATTAGCCACAGCGGCTGACGCGCATTATGATGAGCAGAGAATCCATGAAAGATCACAGGTCATTGGCATCGCGATAGATGCACGCGCACAGCGGTATCCGGATGAGCAAAGATTTGTCTATCAGCCACTGGTCGGACGCGAAGCCGAATTACGCTTCACACCTGATAACTGGCAGAAGGTAGTCAAGGACTATAATCTGAAGGATCTGGCAATTTAGCGACGGTCTTTCTCAGCGCAGATTACTCAGGAGTGGCCCCTTCATGAAGACGACTACAACGACCTTTTTGCTACAACCATTGCCCAAATCCTTTGGCGCCATTGTGACCAATGTCAAACTTGCTGAGATCGACGCCAACCTGTTCGACCAGTTGTACCAGGCATGGCTGAAGTATGCCTTGCTGATTTTTCCTGGCCAGCATTTGAGCGATGCCGAGCAAGTAGCCTTCGCTAGGCGCTTTGGCGATCTTGTAAAGGGACTCGAAGCGGCTGGAATAAGCAATGTCATGCGGGATGGCAGCCTCAGGGATGCCCCCGATGATGACATGATGAAAATTATTCGCGGCAATATGCATTGGCACCAGGATAATACCTACATGCCAATACAGGCAAAAGGCGCTGTTTTCAGCGCTAAAGTCGTCCCAACTGCACAAGGTGATACGGCGTTTGCCGATATGCGTGATGCCTGGGACGCGCTCGATGAGAACACCCGCAAGAAAATCGCCGGTCTTTCCGCTTATCACTCCCTTGCCCACAGCCAGAAGGAGATCGGCGAGGAAACCAAGAGCGGTAACAGTGAATATACGGGCTACGGACTGGATGTTGAAAATACCCCGCTGCGGCCGCTGGTGAAAACGCACCCGGAAACCAGCCGGCAATCGCTGGCGGTGGGCCGTCACGCTTTTGGTATTCCAGGCCTGGCGCCGCAAGAGTCCGCCAGCCTGTTGGAAGAACTCATTCAATTTGCTGTCAACGATGAACGACGCACTTATCAACACCGTTGGCATAAGGGTGATGTAGTCGTGTGGGATAACCGCTGCCTGCTGCACAAAGCCTGTGCATGGGACTATTCTGAGCCGCGCGTCATGCTCCATTCACGCATTGCAGGAAACCCTGCGAGTGAAAGCGCCGCTTCAAGTTAAAGCGATTGCTGGGTATTGCGATGATGCTATATCAGCGCTCGCGAGAGTTGCGCAACCCGCATGATGTAATCCGCGATCATAAGGTCAAGGTGGGCGCCACCACCGTTCTTAAATACCGTCGTCGCGGTGTCACTTTTGCGTGTGGCAGTTCCTGCACATAGTTCGTATAAATCCCCAAGAATGTCCTCGCGGGATATCACGTTATTGCTAATCGGCATCAACAATTCGCCGATATGATCGAGTGTAGTATCCCTGCTATCGACGTACAGATCTGCGTCGCGCATAAGCGCATCATCTGCCTCACGCATATTTGCTTTATAGGCACCAATCAAATCCACATGGCTACCGGGTTTGATCCAGTGACCATGAATGATGGGGTCGCAGGACAAGGTTGCACATGAGATAATATCCGCTGCTGCCACAGCAGCTTCAAGATTTGTTACCACACGCACGTTGATATCAGTTTTTTTGTATTGGTTAACAAGCTCATTGGCTCGCGCAGCAGATCGATTCCAAACGAGAATCTCTGCCAGTGCGGGAAACAATTGACTGTACCCGGCAATCAGCGAATCCGCGACTTTGCCGGCACCAACAATAAGTAACCTGCCGGCATCTTGCCGCGCCAGAATTTGCGCACCCAGTAACGAGTCTGCTGCGGTTTTCCAGCGGGTCACAAGATTGCCGTCGATGATGGCCCTGGGTACACCTGTTTTATCATCGAACAGGGTAAATACTGAATTCACACTCGGCAGGCCAAGTTTGGCGTTACTGGCAAAGATGGTTGCGGTCTTGGTACCCATTCCCAATCCGGGCACCCAGGCCGAGCGACTTAAAAGCGTGTTGCCGCCTTGCTCAATAAACGTATCTTTGATCAGCGCGCGCTCAAGTTCATGCCCCGCACGAATTGCCAGACAAGCATCCTGCCAGTTAAGTTGAGCCTCGACTGCTGCACCGCCAATAAAGGGAAT
>JGI20152J14361_10000932_pt1 | contig 19918 bp, 9 predicted proteins | sample COG_02_FD_14361 | JGI IMG/M metagenome (IMG submission 14361)
GTAATCCAATTAGGTGGTGTATCCCATGAATATGAAGTCCCTAGGGGTGTGATATTCACTGTTCTTATGTATTCGTTTGCTGCCATTTTTATATTTATGTTTTTATATTTATCTTGTTTTATTTTTATGATGATGGGCTTCCTCCGCCTCCATCAGTAGGCACTGGCGTTTCAGATGCTGTAGACAGTGGCGTTGAAACTGGTGTTTCCGATACTGTTGCTATTGGCGTTGGAACCGGCGTTGCAGATGCTGTCGCTATTGGTGTTGGAACTGGCGTTGTAGACGCTGTCGCTATTGGCGTTGGAACTGGCGTTGTAGACGCTGTCGCTATTGGCGTTGGAACTGGCGTTGCAGATGCTGTAGACACTGGTGTTGGAACTGGCGTTGCAGATGCTGTAGACACTGGTGTTGCAGTTGGATTATTTTCTGCAATCGGGTGTATATTCCAAATAACATACTTATTAACATCTTGAGGATGACTTATTCTAACAACCCATGGTGTACCTATTGCTCTAAGCACAGTTTCTATAATAACTCTACTATTAGCAGAATCTACAGTGATATTTAAACCGGGTTCATTAACAGAAATGTCTGAATAGTCTAATACTGTATTTGCTGGAGTAATTACATAATTTAAATATAAAGTCTCAACTTTATTGTATACGTAATATAAATCTGCTACAGTATCACTGTCACCTGTAGTATATAATGGATCTATAAAAATAGATGCATTACCGGTAGGAGATCCATCAGTGTTAGCATCAATATCTCCTCCAGATATAGAAATAGTATCCGTAGCGGGTGATCCATCTGCGTTAGCATTAATATCTCCTCCGGAAATACCTATACTATCACCTACCGGAGAACCACAATCAGTACATAATTCTTTCCAAGTGTTATCGTTATAATAAGCTTCTACAATATTTAAATCAGTATTATATCTAATCATACCATATTGCGGTGTTACTGGTCTTTCTCCAGTAGAACCCGCAGGCAATCTTAAATATCCTTTAAACTCTGCGTTTATATCAACATCTAATATACCATTACCAGAAGTTTCTAGTTTTATATTAGTGTCTCCTATAGATTTTAGATTTACACCCGCACCTGTGGCACTAAAAAAAGAAGTATTGGCTAAGAATGTAATTTTATCTGTTGTGGCACCAAATTCTATATTAGTGCTACCGAATGAATTTTGAAAATTAAATTTAGAATACGCACCTGATTCAGTACTAGTTAATACTATTGTTTTGTTTACGTTGTGTTGTAATTTAATATAATTTTCAAATGTTATATCTTTTGCAATTGTCAATCTAGAATTAGTATCAATATCACCATCAGTTAAACCCTCTTCAAAACTAGGATCACCTAACCAAATAATAGGCATATTTAAATCAGTGCCTATTTTGGGTTTTAGAATGGTAATTTCGTTTCTACCATCATTATTAGAATCTACTTCGACTTTATACCATGGGCTATCAGTAGCACCAGATTCACCTTTTTGACCAGTATTACCGATATCTCCTTTTTCACCTTTTTGTCCTGTTGAACCAACCTGTCCTTGATCACCTTTTTGACCTTTGGGACCAGCAGGTCCTCCTCCATTTGCTAAAATTTGATCAAAATTATAGTTAATCTTTTCAAACTTTATAGAGTCTGAATCGCTTGGATGTAATATCTCTTGAATGTTAATTGCCATTTTATGACTTTATTTTTATCATAGGTTTGATGTCGTAAGAATATCCTAATCTTTTATTATATATCAACCTAAAATTCATAGGCTTTTGTTTGTGCGGTTTAAACGTAAAGTTATTGTCGGGGGAAAATCCATTTTCACCTGGATTATTAACATTTGTAATGTCAGTTATACTCGATTTAGAACCTTTAAATCTGCGAGTATACAAAGATATAGAATCAACTACAAATTTCTTAATAATATTTCTATTTATGTAAAACTCTGCATCATCTTCTAATGTTGTTTTATCGCCAGCAGAATCAATAGCTTTTACATAACTTTTAATTCTATTTAAAACTCCATCGTTTTTTAATAATCTAACAACAGAATCACTTATATAAAAATCTGCTACGAGTTGATCTTCATCTTCAAATATTATTACTTCACTTTGATTTGTAGCATTCTTTAAAATAAGATCTAAATCCTCTTGACTATTTACATGCTGAGATGTAAATGAAATAACATCATATGAATCATTTATTTTCATCGCGGTAGAAGAAAGATATGATTTCTCTTCTGCGTTGTTTATAGTTCCAGGAATATCTTGAGATTCTCCTGAAGAAAAAGATCTAGTATAATAATCTTTATCCCATGAAGATTTAAAAACATTTACATCTTTTTTAGAAATTGCAATTTCATCAATTAATGGATATAACGGTAGTTTATCACTAGACTCAGATAATTTAGTAACACCCTCTGGATTAATTTCATTCACTTTGTGATAGAAGTGATTTTTAATAATACCCCAATTATTATCATGGATATTACCATCTTTAATAAAACCTACATTAAACGTGGTTCCGCATCTATTATATCTTTCATAATATGATTTCGCAGTCTCTAGTTCTTTAACACTATTTAAAGAATGTCTATATAAAATTGACTCTAATTTAGACTCATTGACATCAGTTGTAGATTGTAATCTATTTGATTTAAAATGAGTATACATGTCTGTGAATGTAATAACGGGTTTAAAATCAACAGTATAATCTCCGTTGTGTCTAATCAAAAATGGATAATATTCAGGTTCTTCAGAATTAACTAAATTATATCCAATGATACCTTTAAATAATTTATAACTCTTAGGCTTATCATTGTCCTCTTCTATACTAATGGATGCATATTTAACTATCTCAGTACCATCTTCGAAATTAATAGTAAATCTATTTTTATTTTCGGTACCATCTTCTTCAACAGTAGTATATGACACACTATCGTCATTTAAGTTTATCATGTCTGCTACACTGTTAATAGATAGTTTTTCTAATAATGATTTATGTATACCAGTACCACCATTGACATAATAATATTTAATTTGTCTTTGTATATAGTTAGGCATGTATGTAACATCTAGTACATCGGTAGGATCAGATACATTAACAGGCAAAGACTGAATTTTAATAAGATTAGAATTTTCTACAGAAGAAATCGAAAATTTATATATGCTATTTCCAGGTGTATTTGGATAAATATCCATTAATACGTCTCCGTATAATCCATTCTCACCTAATAATATTTGATTATCAAAATTAGGTTGACTTCCGTCAAAGTGATCTATACCTTCTATTGAATATGGTGTATTACCTGTAAAATCAGTTTGATTCCAATTAAGTGCACCATCGAATGTTGTATTAGCATATTCATAATCTCCTTCACTGTGATTGTACAATATCTTATGATTTAATTCATACAAGAGTTTTCTATTCATGTTACCCTTGATCCAATAATCACTAATATCCACAGTGATAAAGAATATTACAAATTTGAATTTTTTATTTTGAATAACCTCAAAATCTATGTCATTTGCATTAACATCCGTTTTAGTCTTTAATAAAATACTAAATTTGTATCCATTAAATTCGCTACTTTTTACAAAATCTAATGCTGTTTTATTAATAAATTCCTTTCTATTTTTTAAAACAACCTTAAGACCTTTAAATATTGTACTAGCAAATGAACTTGTATCTCCACCATCTATTAGTGTATATTTTTTCTTTAATTCTGTTTTAAAGAATGTGTTGTTAAAGTCATCCTCTATATTTTGTATAAAACTATAATTGCCAATATCATTTCTCATTAAACTTAGATCATCTACTGTTAGATTCTTTTCAAAACCTTCGGTAATCATAAACTTATCAAAATAATCATTTTTAACACTTTTAAATAAATCTGGAGTTAATTCAAAATCCTCGATATAATTAATATATGAGAACGTACTATTTAATTGATCATATCTTAAATATTTTGGAATTTTATCCATATAGAACCACTCATGGGTCATATCATTTTTATTTCTAGAAGTTGAAGTTATATCTGGAGAAAAATTAGTTCTACCAAAAGCCTCATTAGCATTCAAATAATATGGTTGATCTCTAACAGTTAAAGAATCTTTTAAAACCCACTTGTTTATATTAGGAACTACTCTAGAATTAATAGCAAACTCTTTTAATTGATTCTCTTTTAATCTGTCGTATTCACTTTCTATTTTATCAGCAATATCATCATCATTAGACTCTTCTTTTAAAATACTTGATAGATTAGAGAAATAATCTTCAGGGTTAAGTGAAAAGTTATCATCAAATATATCAGTTGCTGCCAATTTAGTGTTAAATTCACCAGTTATACTGTCTATATTGTTTATAGCATTCGTNTATGGTTCATAATCTATATTTTCTAAAGTTTCATGTACCAATTCCTTTAAGTCAGAATTTGATTTATCATAAAAATCAAAATTCATATCATATATGTTATACGCAGAAAATAAACCTATTTGTACTATATTTTGATTGAATACCCTAGCTTCTCCATTTTTCAAAGAAGACTTTTTATCTAATATAATTTTAGATTTATCTGAATTAGGTGTAGTAATATCTTCAACAATATCTATGACTTTATTGAATGTGTTTTTATAATTAGTTTCTAAATAATCTCCTACACTAATTTCACTCAATGTGTTATTATCTACCAAAATAGATTTTCCAGTAGAATTACCACCCGTCAAATAGTGTGCTCTCCATTGAGAGAGAATTGTATTTTCTCCAGATCTAAGTTTTAATAAGTTATCAATATCTTGATTTTCCACTTTAACAAAATCGATAACATTTTGAAGATTAACTAAAACTGCATGTTGCAGTAGTTTATAACCTGGTACCTTACTCTTGACCCAGATATCTGATCCTATGTTATATGCATCTAATGTTTCGCTATTTTGATCAATAGCTCCGGCCAATGCAGATGCAACTTCACCTAAACTACCCTGTGAAGAGTACTGTTGACCTTTATATGTACCTTTTGGTAAAGTATAATTAGCAATATATGTACCTTTTTGAATATTAACGTTAGTCTGTAATTGATCGACTCTAATTATAGTACCCAGTGTACCAGAGACATACATGTTTAGATCTCCTAAATTGGTTTGTTTTTCTGTAATAACAAAAGATTCATCATTTTCATCTATTTCTAAATTTAGATAAAATTTAATAGACGACATTAATTCCCAGGAATTTTCTATATTTTCTTTAGTTTCACTAAAATTATTACCATTATTAAATGTAAACACATAATTTCCAGTAGAGTCACCTATGTTTATATTAACAGTTTCACCTGGAACATGTTTAATAAAGGTAAACTTATATGATTCTTCTCTAGAATTTAGTACTGCTATTTTATCAGCACTTTCTGGATTTGAAATAATAGACATCTTAACAAAATCAAATCCTCTTTCATTTGTATTAGTTAAAGAAATTGATCTACCAGTATGTGAGATACCAATACTTTTTTCTATTTCTCCAGTTGTATTGTCTACTTTAATTTCAAGCTTTTCAGTATCATAAACACCAGAGTTAGAAATTTTATAATAAACGTCATTTATTTTTACATAACCAAGTGTTGGCGATGTTGTCATTTGTTTTTGAGAAGGTATTGCTGTAAATGGTTTTTCTGGATCTACTATTGAAGAAACCTCACTAAATTTAATTATATTATTATTAATAGAGTTAATCTCACCTGTACCTGAATTTATATCATCAACATATAATCCGAAATAACGATTTACACTATATTCACTTGCATTATCATCGTCAAATAAAAATTCTAAATTTAGTAAATTAGCACATAATACATCATTTCTTCTGAACCCATCTGTAATAAAGTCATTAGCCTCGATAATAGGCTTATCAGCTTGTACGAAATCTTTATAGATGTATTCCCCCTTGCTTGTAATTTCTCCCGACTTTAAGTCGATACCATTGAATTTAGTAGTTTCATTTTTACCGAAAGAAACGGTTATTGGAGATTTAGGGAAAGTTTCCTGTTGAACGTGATTTCTAATATATTTACCAAGCGCTGATTTTTTGGTCAAATCAAATGATTTAACAATCTCAGCATTTTTAAGAATATCAGATATTCTATCAGTATTATTATCATAAACCTGTGTTTGATTAGAAGGATTTTTAACCTTAAATATTACAAAATTATTGGGCATGTTTTGATCTGCCCAAATTGGTGCAAATATTCTATAGTCTTCTTCGTAATTCTTAGAATAATTATATGATGTTCCATATTGATATGCTTCTTCTATTTGTTTCTCATATGAATCTAATACTGACAAATCAGATTGAGACCTATATGTTCCGTATATCAAATCAGAAGGTGTTTTATTACCTTTAAAAAATCTAGAAACATCAGCACTATAATTGCCATCAGGATTAATACTATTTTTTTTATATTTAATATTAGACAATTCCTTAGATGCACTTATACTTTCTAAATAAACTTCATCGCTAGAAGTAGTGACTATTTTAATATTTCCGGATAGTTTTGGATTAGTTCTTAATAATGGTTTAGCAACATTGTCTAAATTGTAATTAGTTTGTGTATTAAAATTAGGACCCGCATTAATAGTTTCATAACCATCGACGATTGGGAATGTGTATGTATTAATAGATTGATCATTATCACCAATTATACATTGACTAGTTTTATCACTTTCAAATACAAGAACTGAAGACTCACTGCTTAGTCCTAAACTAATACCATTAGTTATAGTAGGCCTTTGTTGACTATTTATTAAAAATTCATTTAAAATATAAACGGCATCGTCTAAATCTTCTGCAGTAATTTTATAAGCGTATGTTAAACATTCACCCGTTAGTTCTGGTTGGATTACATTACCATACGATAATTCATCTATAAAGGTTTTAATATAACTACCAGTATCTCCTGAATTGACCGTATGTAATCCATCTACCACATATATTGGCCAATAAAGTGTTTTAGCAAAATTATTATATTGACTACCTAATTCTATCTCAGGATTAAGAGACATAAACCCATAAAATACATTTGTATCATTTACATTAGGAACCTCTCTTTGTATTTCGTTCTCTGTGATTGTGGGTATTTGGTATGCATCACATGTACCGTACTCTGTTATATTTGAACCGCTTACAAAATTAGTAAGATCATAACCATACCATGATAAATTAACACCATCTCCTTGGTTTTCCCAAACTAAATAATTTGAGTCTACACTAAATATGTTAGATTCATGTAAATCGATAGGATCAAACGTACTTGCACCTAATGCTGTTTTATAAACAGGCGTGTTAGTTTTTGCTAGATCTAATAAGCTATCAAATGGAGTAGAACCCAGTGGTCTAGTATACCACAGAGTAGTTTCGTATACATCTGAATTACAAAATTTATTTATATCAGTTCCATCTAAATGAGGTCTATCAACGACCATACTAAATACTGACGTTTCTTCAGCTTCTCCACATTCCCATTCTAATCCACCTTGAAGATTTTCACCCCAAGTATTAAGTGTAGATCTTTTGTAATATATTTCACTATCAACGCTGCTGTAAATACCGCTATCTATTAATCCTGTTACAGTAGACCCGTTAGTACTTTGATATAAATTCGAAGCATATTCACTACTAAATAATTCTATTCCATTGCTTATTAATGATGATAGAGGCGATGTTTCAATGTCACCACTGTACCATAATGTTAAGTATTGAAAATCATTGTTACAGTAAGCAATAGAATTTACAGAATATTTTACAACTATTGATTTAGATGTAGAAACTGGTCCACAATCATTAATTTTAGTAATTTTACCGCTAGAATCTATTGTCAATATAACAGATGCTGAATTATCAGAAACTGGGAATAAATTATTAATACTGCTCGATGGCACTATAGTATTAGTTAAATTAACGTCACTATATATTGACATACCTACTTCTACTTGTGACACATTATTTGCATCCTCTGTAGATATGTATGATATGTTATTTTTAGGTGCAAAACAAATAGAATTTATATCACTTCCAAATGAACCTGAATTTACAGAAATCCATGGAGCACTTTCTACATCGATAGAGACTGTTAATTGAGCAGACTCTGCACCTTTAGAATCAGTTGCCTTTATAATCCAATTGTCTACGCCCGAATAACCTAATATTGGTGTATACTTATAACTAAAAATATTGTTATTTTCACCAGTAAATTCTATTACACCGTTATTTACATCAGATATTGTAGTTATTGAAACACTGTCATTATCTGTATCAATTACCTCAATTGTAAAATTGATAAAATCGTTTTGAGTCACCAGAATTGTTCCTGGATTTTGAATTACCGGCGCTGCGTTTAGCGGATTTATTGTTATTGTACCCTCTGGTGAAATTTGTCCGCCATCATCCTCTACAGTATATGTAAAAGAATCACTACCAATAGTGGACGAAGTATGTATATATGTTGCTATTCTACCAGTAAGACTAACTATACCTCTAGTAGGTTGATCAACTATAACATAAATTAAATTATCTTGATCAGTTTGATCATCTGTTCCAAATAACGTGATATCTTCAGTAGCACCCCAATTAATATCATATGTTGCATCTATCGCAGACGGCGCACCGTTAGGTGTCGCAGTTGGCGTAGGCGTTGCAGTTGGCGTAGGCGTTGCAGTTGGGGGTATTTCAGTAGCCGTAGGCTCTGGTGTGGGGGTTGGCGTTGGCTCAACCTCAGTTGCAGTTGGCGTAGGCTCAATTTCAGTTTCAGTTGGTGTAGGCTCAATTTCAGTTTCAGTTGGTGTAGGCTCAATTTCAGTTTCAGTTGGTGTAGGCTCAATTTCTGTTGCTGTCGGTGTAGGCTCAACTGATGTTGGTTCTGGAGTCGCTGTAGGCTCAACTGCTGTAGGTTCTGGAGTTGCCGTTGGAGGTACTTTAGTTGGTGTAGGCTCTGGCGCCGCAGTAGCTGTAGGCTCTGGTGTCGCTGTCGGTGTAGGTGTCGCAGTTGGTACCACACATTCGTATATGTCAATTACTTCACCCGCGTTATTTATCTGTATAGAAGATATGCCAGCATCAAATGCATACCATAAATCATCACCTGGAAATAATACACTATCATACGTAATGTACATTATAGTACCTATTTCTATTTCCGGTGTTACATCGGAATCATAGTATAATTGACGTGGACTATCGGTTGATCTATTATCACACGAAAGTTGTGAATCAGTATAACCGTTAATTTTGATCGATATTGCCGTAGGTGTTGCTGCCATTTATTTAAATCTTTTTATACACACAGTTCTCATGTCTGTATTATATATCCAGATTTATTAGTCACCGTATCTGGTCAACTTAGCAGCTCTAATAGAATTTAAATTTTTACCTTTAGGACTATATTTAGCAAATACTTCTAAATCAAATGAAAACTGTTGATCGTGTTTATCAAATATATCCAATCCTATTTTTTTGGTATATGTTAGATTAGGAAATCTTAATTTAGCTTGTCCACCTATTCTACCTATATCTGAATCTGGATCATTACCAAAATAATCTGTCATTCTATATTGGAATATAATATCTACCGAAATAGCGTTAGAATTATCTAAATCGCCAACACGTTTTTCTATAATCTTATTACTCTGTTTAGTATCTCCAGCAACTCTTAATGTATTTAAGTTAATTGGTGATAAAAACAAAAATGCTCCACATGATCTTCCACCTAATAGATATTGATCGTTTGCATCAAAGGACATTTTAAATGTTCTGTCCCCACCTAACGGTATTAATTCAGATGTTTTTTGGAAAGCTAACTGTTGTGTTGCTTTAGTAGAATTTACAGCTGAAGTAGAAAAAGAATTACCAATCAACGAATTAACGCCACTGTATACGAATGTTGTTCCAGTTGCATATGTTGATGTAATAGGCATTGTATAAATAGCATTATCAACAAGTGTTTTAATGTTATTTTTCTGTTCAGCATCAGTTACGTTGTTTTGATTAGCAACGTTATCTAAAAAGTCAACATATAGGTTTTCTAAATCTGGATGACTTTTATGTATAAATAATCCATTATTGTAATTTGCCGCACCTAACGTAGCAGTACTGCACACATCTACCATTGATTGTGAAAATTCAGTATCTAAATTGTTACCGTTATTTCTACCAAATGTTCCAGTCCATATGAAATCAACAGATCCACCATTACCAGTGTGCGACAATATTGAAATAGTATTACTATCTACATTCATATCAGCATAACTTAATGCATACTCATAATTAGTTAATTTAGATACACCAGGTTCTAATAATGACTCGGTAACATACAATGGATTTTGATTTGCAATATCCATAAATCTAGAATATACAAATTGTCCACGTCTTTGTGCAGATTGATATGGTGCTTCAGCTAATAAATCATATGATGTAATAGATTTACTATCTATATTTTGATATTGTATTGGAGCCAAATCATATTTACCTTCAGATGTATAGTAGTTATCAGATGCAACTTTAGTATCTATGTTTGCTGTCCCAGAATCATTTACCATTACACCAAATCCATTATCTGTAATAGCATTTCCAGCTGCACTGGATTTATATGCTGGTAAGTTTCTGTCACCGACCAATCTAGCCACTAATTCTAATTTAGTTGCTTTAGTATTTTCTAATAAAAGCTTAAATGTCTTGGTGACAATATGACCCTTTTTAACCGTTAAACTTGCAACCTCATCTGTATAATATCCTGCGAAGATTTGATTCTTAGTACCATTGTTAATCACTGTTACTGTTCCATCTTCATCCATTACTTTGACGACTAGTTCACCTAATTCAACTTCTACAGTACCTTTTAGTTCAGCTATCTGAGCCTCTAATTGAGCAATCTTATCATATACTGAAATAGGTTTTTGTTCATTAGATAAAAATCCTGACGCGATACTTGTTGCACTGTGCGCGTAATATTTTTCATTAGCGCTAAATGAATCATCAATATGTGAAAATACGCCTTTAGAAATTAATTCTTCAGATATTTTAACCGCTGCTGTTTCAGCTGAATTTGACATTAATAAAGTCTCTACATTAGAAGTGTCTATTTCAGTAATAGGGAAATCTATGGTAATAGCTTCTGACCAATCAGAGTATATTGGACTGGTTGGATAACCTGCTTCAGAGACAGACTTAACTCTAACTTCTATTAGTTCACCTTCATTAATAGGTAAATCTAATTGATTAAAATTAACTTCTTGTGCATCTTCTACTAAACTATCTTGCCATTCAAATTTACCGGTTTCAGCATTTCTATAGCGATCTCTTGGTTTAGTTTTAATTTCATTCCAATTAGAAAATACTGCAGTTTTCTGCCTAGTACCTTCAGTGAAAGGTAATTGTGTTACTTCACTAGCTTTACCGCTAGTTGAAAGATATCTATATTGTAATACGAACTGAACAATATTTTGATCTAGTGTATCTGCAGTTTTCTTTGATGATGGTATTTCCCAAAATCCTCTAACTCTATATTTAGGTGCAATCTTAGTTACATTTGAACCAGATGCCAGAGATTGTATTTGATTTACAATACTATTATATAAACTAGTCTCACTTGTTCTTTGAGTAATTAAAGAATTTAATTCGTTTCTATCTTTATCTTTTTGAATAGTAGAATCATATTTCTTAGTAGACATTTCTGACCTCTTTTTAACAATAGTCTCGTCTAATTTTTTTATATTCTCTTCTACATTAACTTTATCAGCAGATAATTTTTTAATCTTATCAGCAGTATCATTAGCTGTCAGGTGAGCATTGATTTGCACAACCTTAAAGTTGTTAACGTCTAACAATGGAGCATCGGGTGTGATACCTTGTGTTGCCGGAGGAATAGAATCCTCTTTAAGTGCAGAAATGTATTTACCAAAGTCTGCAACCTCTGCTTTATAATAATCATCTAATCTTATCTGAGAACCGTCTTCTTGAATAAGTGTTAATTCATTAGTGTATAAACCAATTCCAGGTGACCAATTTTCAGCCAATATTTTTGAATCAGGATCAATAGCTTTAACAAACACCAATAGTCTTTCGTTAAAACCTACATTAATATTAATATTTAAATTAGATTTATCATTTTTATATATGCCCAATTGATTAGAACCCACTTTAATAGATTCATATCCTTCTACCACTAATAATTCAACTTGATTAGTAGAACCATCAACTCTAGTTATTCTATATCTAGTATTTTTAGATCCACTCTGAACCATCAACTCATCTCCTATTCTAAGCATCTCAGTTTCCATAAGATCTTTAGTAGAATCAGTATAAGTTAATTTATCTAATGTGTATAATTTAATAGCTCTATTTTTAACAACGCCATCAACCTTTACTTCTCTCTTAGAATTATTGATTTTTAAAACATCAAATTTACCCGTAAATTGAGTGCTTCTATATGGCAAGTCTCTCGTGTCTTCGTCTAAAATATATGATAAATTATTATTTGCAATATCTCTAATTACAGTTTCATAATCTAAACCGTCCTGGTTTTTAAAATTAGTATTGAAGTATTCAACAGTTGTTGCATTAGAAGAATTAAATACAATCCTTTTAACTAAAATTCTCTCAGTATTATTTGGTATTTGACCACTAACATTTATACTCGTTGTCAATATAGGATTTAAAAAATCTTCAAAAAAGTAATTTGGCTTTGTTGAAAAGTTTATAGGTCTATTAAATGAAGTAATATCATTCGCTGGAGTCTTTAACGTAGAAGTTATGATATTTTGGTATGTACCATCCGGTAATTTAATTCTAGTATTACCTTTGCCTAAGCCAGAGAGAGATTTTAAATTAGTATCTAATCTCTCTAATTCTCTTTTCATATAACCGAATGAGGGCACATATACTGTTTTAGAGCCTTCATCTGTTAGTATCTCAAGAGGTACGTCCTTTTGATCAGTTGTGATCGCCTCATTAATTCTCTCAAATGTCTTTAAGGAATTAGAGTTAATTTCAAGTAGTTTCTTGAGCGAATTAGAAATAGAGTTATTAGTGTTCATATTATCTTAAAATATCAGCTTCAAATTGATAATTAGCAGGATCAATACATACTAATTCAATATATGGTTTATTTGTTATTAATTGACTAGGGTTTATATCAGCCACTAACACATCATAGTTAGTAGTAGTGCTAGTCCAAATTTTAATATTATTACCTAACATATTTATTGTGTCAAATACTATTTTAAATGTTTGTCCTTTTTTCCAAGATATAACACCGTCATCTATGTATATATTAAGATCACTTTCGGGATCATTTTCAATAAGACCGTTAAGACTTAATCTATTAGAAAAAGATTCTAATCTAGACCAAATTGCAAACTTTGAAGCACCGGCTCCAGCTAAACCTATGTCAAACTTATTTGTTGTTGAAATTTGACCAGCTATGGCATTTCCGGCAATATTCCAAAGATATATGCTACTCAGTGTATAACCGTCTATTGTACTGTTAATTTTAATTTTATTAGGAATAGATTTATCGATTTCTGTACCTTACCTGCAAATATAACATCTGTATTATATTGTAATTCAACTGGAATAGAACCGTCTATTAATTTATTAATCCTATTATGAGCCTTTGAAATTAAGTCTAATAAAGAATTAGAATCTGCCAATTGAATTGAAGCATTTTGGAAATCTTCTTCTAATTCAGCAACTCTATTACTAAGAGATGCTGTATCTTCGCTCGCTGTAACCAAATTTTCTATACTATCTAATCTAGCATCTATGTTGGCGTATCTGTTATTGGCTTGAATAAGAAGTTCAGTTGCATTTTCTAGTGCTGTTGTTGTATCCATGAATAAATCCATAGAGAACGTCGTGAAATCATTAACACTTGTTTCAACACCTACATTGTCTAATGAAGAATTAAATTTAAGATTTAATTTTAATGAAAAAGCATTACCATTAAGACCTGTAACTTCATTCGGTTTATATTTAATTTGCTCGTTAATTTTAGAACCAGGTCCATAAGAATCTTGTATATCGTCTAATATTAAAATACCATACAAATTAGTCGCTCTATTTGCAGGTACTGATTGGCTATAAATGTCATAGTAAACTAAAATAGCATTAAAAGTAAACTTTTGACCTTTTTTAGCAAAATCTAATAAAGACTTAACGTCAGGATTATTATTTATTTCTTCATAAGCATTGGCATTAAATTCCAAACCAACACTATTCGTAGCATTAGTTTGAATATTGTAATATGCTCCACTATTAGAAGTGTAATCATCCACCACTGTGTTAATATTAATATTAGGATCTGGGTGTGTTTGACCCGCTCTGCCTTCTATATAATCCGAAGCGTATAATTTAGTTGCTGTAGTATTATAATTACCTGGTTTGAACAATACAGTTGGTGTATAACCAACAGAAGTTGGTACGTTAATATAAACCTCGTGATATGTGTTACCTTGATACGCAACGTCATTCTCTACGTCAATAGTACCTAAATACTTTACAACTCTATCGTAATTATCACTCGCAAATGCTCCATTAACTTTTTCAGTGTAATTACCAAATAGTGTTTGATTTGAATCCGCTGCAACAAAATCAATTGAGCCTAAAGCAGATAACCATTTGAAGAATATTTTTTCAGCATCAGATTGTAAAATGATAGGATCATAATCGTCATCTTGCAACAGAAGTTCTTCTAAGTTCAGTGCATAGTTCTGAAATGTTTGAGCGAAGTCAACATTTGGCATACCAGGAACATATTTTTGTCCCGAAGCTTGCTTAAGGTTTAATTCGAAATCAATTGTGTTAGAACCATTAACTGAATCAGTAAAATCTGGAAGATCTAATAAAGCATATTTACTAAACTCAAAATTTAAATCTGAACTGTTAAAAGCCCTAGTCATATCTCTCGCAGAAGATGCGAAAGCATACATTGTGCCGCCCATTGGCTGCGGTATTCTAACTAGAGGAGTTGCCATCTATTCTTTAAGTTTTGTTTTATACGATTGTTGTTGCGTGTGATGAAATAACGTACCATACGTCATCAAAACATCTTAGTGTTACTGTTGAGTTTAATCCATCTAAAGCGATTGATGTGGCTCCTAAAGATACATTTGCTCCTGGTAAAATTGATTTTGAATCAGAATCTACATTGATAATTGTAACTTCTTGACCATCAACAGCTTCTGGTAACGTAAAGTTTACGTCAACGAAGTAAGTAATAGCCTCTATAGAAGTAGGAGTTACTTGTGTGGTTGGTATATCTTTAGTACCTAATACTCCGCTTTTAATCAAAGATCCGCCAATTGATACTGACGAACCGAATGTTGTAGCAGTACTAAATACAGCACCTAAATTACTTACACTTAACAAGTTTACACCTGCTTGTGAAATAATTAAATTTTCTGAAGTAACACTTAATAAACCTTCTAACGTTAATGTAGTTGGGTTTAGTAGTGAAATAACAGATGCCAATTCATCGTTTAATAACTCAAAGTTACTATTAATGATCGGTCTAGATGAAGAAACTGAATCAGTTCCTAAAATTTCAGTAATGTTTGCCATTTTATTGTTTTTATTATTTTACTTTTAACATGTTCCTTTTTATAAGGTTTTTATTACCATGTGTATCTTCCGCTTCCAATTGAATTGAATAGTATCCAGGTTCTTTGAAAATGTAAGTTAACCACATATTATTATAGTATATATCAGTGATTTCTGGGTTAGTTATATTTGTAATAGTCCATTTTGAATTTTTAGCACCCGGGAACTTAGAAATATCTGTAGAAATTGTAACATGAGTAGATCTTTCTACTTCAGCAAAATCTTTAAATATCTTAGTATCGTCAAATGTTGGATTATAATGTTTAACATGTACTTCACCACTTATATTAGAATTTGACGAAGGATTTATTTTCTCAATATAGACTTCTTCAAAGTCATATGTTTTTGAATATTCCCAACCCACAGCTAATATAAATCTAAACACATCGCTAACATCATTATCATCCAGATCTTCAAACACTGCGTTAAAATTAAACTTACTAATTACAGTGTCTTCACTTGCATTTAGCTCATCCATAATAGCAGTCCAACCATTTACGTCATTGACAGTAGTGGGAGTAGCATTAATTATAACGTGTTCACCGAAGCTTATTACTTTTGTTATTGGATCTTGGAATTTTATTACTAATTTATCACCTTGTTGAATGTCATTTATTTTAAAACTAGCCGTTAAATCTGGTCCAACTCTCATGAAGTCCCATGAAAGATGTTCAGTATCTTTATATCTGAATGTAGATTCGTCCCATTGGTATGGTCCAGTAGTCTCTGTAAAACCAGTTCTAGCGTAAGTATCAATATATCTTCTAACCGTTGAAAACCTTAAACCTTGATCTTCTTCCAGATGTACATAGTTCGCACGATCCAGTGTTAAATAAAGAGTAGCAATAGCATCATCGATTTGTGTTACATTATCTTGAGGAGAATCCCAATAACCACCTGAACCATTCCATGGTAACGATTTGCCGTCCCATGTTTGGTTTTCTAACCACTTATAAATACCGTATAATTCTAGTTGTTTTAATTTAACATCGATAAGGTCTTTATGTTTATAATAAGACATGTGTCCAAATAAATCATATGTTCTCATTTCGACATCATATAAATCATTATGCGGTAATATTAATGGGAAAACTAAATAATCATCAATAGGACCTCTATATGTTTTACTCCAACCTGTGCCTTTACCAGTAATTAACCATTCTATTTCATATACCCACGCTTTCCACCAATTATCCCATGTAACTAATAACGTTTCATTTGGATTGTGTGCATCTTCCCATGTAAATTCAGCTTCATCCCATATGTCATCAAACGATTCGGTTCCATCTAATAATACTGGACATCCTATAGGAATATTAGGATTATAAGAGTGTAATTCTCTATCATGATATGTTTCATAAAATAATCTAAAGGCATCCTTTAATTCCACCCTTTCGTCATATGTAAGAGTGCTTTCTTCTCCTACTTTTAAATTAAGAAATTTATTATAGTTATTAATAAGACTATTTTGATCTAAAGACGGTTTTAAAACCATTGATAAATCCTCAACAAAAAGTTGTCTATCGTTTGGAAATATATTAAATTTAATAGTGTGACCTTCGCTAAAGAAATTAATATCGTTTTGAATATTCCAAACGTTTATGTTTCTTTGTGTAAAATAATCACCTTCAGCTGTGATATCTATTATTTTAGATTGTAAAGGTAAATATTCCTTTTGTAATTTAGCCTTAAGTCCATATAATTTAATTAAAACCTCTTCAGGTGTATAATCAAATGTTTCAGTTACGTTAGGTATATCCCATTGATCATATGTCCCGTTAGGTTCATTTAATCTATACACTAAACTAAACTTACTTGTTTTTTTCATCGTGCTAGAAGGCAACTTAAATTTAAGTTTCTTTCTAGTCATTTCACCTCTTGTAGAAGAATTAGCAACGGGTATTGCAAATAGTTTACCAAAGTTTTTTACTCCACTATCTACGTTTAACCAATACTCTTTTAGGGTTAATTTATCATATCCAAAGAAATCGATTGCATTTAATATAGCTTTATATGTACCGACAAATGGTTTAATATTATGTAACTCTAATAAAAGTTCTTTTCTTTTTCTATTTAGTAATTTATAGTCAGGTGACATTTCACTAATATCGTGATCTTTAAATAACATAAAGTCAGCTTCATCTAATGCTGCACCGAAGTTTTGTAATAACACTTTAAGTCTTTCGTCCTCAGTAACTACTTCACCATATATTTCTATTTGAGCTATTAGTGTTTTACTACCATCCGCGATACTATAAATATTTAATATTCTAGCGTGTTGACCGGCTTGTGTAGAATTCAACGCTATATTTATTTGAATAGCAGAATTATTGATTGTATTAAGATGTTTAACATCATCAATGATTGAATCTACCGAACTATAATCAATTAACTCTATCGATTGTGATTTTAATTCACTAATGACTGGTAAATTACCAGAATGATCTATGTCATATAATATAATAGATTTACTATTAAATTTATCAACCTCTTCCCATTCAAAAATAAGACTATCTTTGTTTACAGAATCAGATATAGGAAAATTAACTACACTGTCACCTCTATATACACATTCTTCTAATATAAAAAGGTTAACTGTTTCGTATAGACCCGCAGAAACTTCTGGTAAATGAATAGTTCCAGCGTATACGTCAAAATCATCTTTTTCAAAATTGAGATCGTATTCTAATCCTCTAAAAAATCTTAAATTGTTGTACATTATCTCGTTTCGTTATCGTCTTCTTTGACGGTATAATTTTTATAATTGTTAAGGTATCTGGTACCCTTCAATAAATATTTAATAGTATCATCCATAAATATTAGAAAATGCTGGATAGTCTCGTTTCTTTGAATATGTCCAGAAAGAGATCTACCTATAAATTCTCCGGGTGGTAATTCTTCATACTTATAACCCGCGTTTAACCTAGAATCCTTTCTAGATTTTACAAAATCATATCTCTTACGTCTTCTATATCCTAATAAGTTGTCGAATAATCCCATTACTTAAGTGCTCTTCTATTTCCAGCTTGAACCCTAGTGTAAATTGTTTTAGGCACAGGGTCTGCTTCAAAGTTAATACTAACGGCCGCTTCTGCATTCATTAACACATCATCTTCTATTAAATCACCATCTCTGTCTAACCATCCACCTCTAAATACAGCAACTTCTTCTTTCTCCATGATAATATCTCCCCACTGATCTAAACCTCTCACGTGATCAGGTATTTGAGTAGATTCATCTACTGTTACTAGTTTAACATCTTCTATTTTCTTAAAGAAAACATATTTTTGTTTACCATTTCCTATAGTTTCTAATGTGACAGGTTCTTGAGGTACTACACTGATATTAACAGATTCGTAATAACCTTGTCTTCTAGCGGTTTCTTCAGTTTCTGAAATAAATCTAATATTAACAGCATCTATACCTTCTATTTCTTCTAAGATATAAATAATATCAGATTTAGGTAATTTATCTCTTCGAGTAATATTTAATAAATATTCTGAAACTTTAGATCTAACACTATTGTATATTTCTTCTTTAGTATAACCCTCAAAGTATCTAATATTAATATCCATACTATAGTGTCTAACTTGTGGTTTAACGAAAACAACTTCAGTTGTAACCATTTGTTGGCCGCTATCTTCTAATACTTTATGCATAGCATCATACTCACCTTGATCTAAAAACATTTCTTGTTCAGGCATGCTAAAATAATCTTGATTTTTTGCTAATTTTTTCTTAGCATCTGGAACAGCAAAAATATAAATAACATTATCGTCATCTAAATATTGATCGTCAGTCGTATTATATGCATCGATATAAGAGAACATGTTGTATCTAGATAAAAAGTATTCATAATTGTCAGGCGTTGCCAAAACAAATGATTTACTAGCCAATGGAGTCATGATTTTAGTAAATTGAGTAGATTCTCTATCACTTCCCATTTTAGGTGAAGATGTAATAGTAACATCTAAAAATTCATTTAAATCATGTTCAGTTCCATTAGAATCAGAACCAACAGCGTCCCATTTAATGGTCAAGTCTGGAGAATCATCTAAATTTCCATTTAAACCAACATGTTTTACATATTCGACAACGATTGAGGCGCCAGCGGGTGGCACTGCCCCGAAACTACCATTTCCAAAATAAATATCTAAGCCTCCACTGATACCCGTTTTAACCAGATACGCTTTTTCTTCATAATTAATATCATATAAAGAATTATGTTTAGTCCATAACTCACCGTTTACGCTTACACTAATTTTACTAT